>Ga0102932_1000086_pt1 | contig 38369 bp, 45 predicted proteins | sample SalPonR1_C_D2_MG_FD_78212 | JGI IMG/M metagenome (GOLD analysis project Ga0102932, IMG submission 78212) | Salt pond soil microbial communities from South San Francisco under conditions of wetland restoration - Salt Pond MetaG R1_C_D2_MG | ecosystem: Environmental > Aquatic > Marine > Intertidal...
ACCAAGCCCAATTTTCCGGACAGAAAACAGGCAGGTTCACACCCGCATCGGCATCACGACATAGACTGCGCTGGTGTCGTTGCCTTCGCGCATCAGCGTGGGATCACCGGACGAGTTGAACATGAAAACGGCGTTTTCGCGATCGACCTGACTGGCGATTTCCAACAGGTATTTCGCATTGAACCCGATTTCCAGCCGCTCATCGCCATAGGCCACAGCCAGTTCTTCTTCGGCGGCACCGCTATCGGGGGCGTTCACCGACAGAACCAAACGGTCTTCGTCCAGCGTCAACTTGACGGCGCGCGAGCGTTCCGAGCTGACGGTCGCCACGCGATCAACGGCCTTGGCGAATTCGGCGGCGTCCACCTCAAGCTTGCGGGTGTTGCCCTGCGGAATGACGCGGGTGTAGTCGGGGAATGTCCCGTCAATCACCTTGGAGGTCAGGGTAAGGTCGGGCGTGGCAAACCGCACCTTGGTTTCGCTGACCGACACGGCGATTTTCATGTCGTCATCTTCCAGCAATTTCCGCAGCTCGCCCACGGTTTTCCGGGGCACGATAACGCCGGGCATATCCGCCGCGCCTTCGGGCAGGTCGGCGTCAATCCGGGCCAGACGGTGCCCATCTGTCGCCACACAGCGCAGAACCTTGCCGCCTTCGGCATCGGAAACGTGCATGTACACGCCGTTCAGGTAATAGCGGGTCTCTTCGGTGGAAATAGCAAATTTCGACTTGTCGAACAGACGGCGCAAAACCGGCGCCGAAGCGCTGAAATTGCTGCTGTATTCCGACGAGGCCATCACCGGAAAATCCTCTTTCGGGAGGGTCGCCAGATTGAAGTTCGAGCGGCCAGCCTCAACCGTCAGTCGGCCTGCGGCGCTATCGTCGGTCAGGGTCACAAGCGCGCCATCAGGCAGTTTACGCACGATTTCATGCAAGGTCACGGCGCTGACGGTTGTCGCACCGGCCCGTTCAACCTGTGCCGGGGCTTTATCAACCACCTCGATATCCAAGTCAGTGGCGCGAAAATGCACGGCATTGCCTTCGGCTTCGATCAGAACATTGGCAAGGATCGGAATGGTATTGCGCCGCTCGACGACGGATTGCGCCTGCGACACGGCCTTGAGCAGCGTCCCGCGTTCGATGCTGAGTTTCATGCCCTCGCTCCCTGCAAATGGGTCACCGACTTTGTGCCGGAGGGGCAAGTTAGCAACTTCCCCTTACGGCTCAAGCCTTTTGTTGTGTTTTGAGTGGTAAATGCCCGAGCGTCAAGTGCAGCTCGGCCTTATGGCCAAGCCGCATGCAAGAGGTCCGCAAAGCATTGACGGATCAACTTTCCAAAGTGCGCCGCAGGATTTCAAGGTCTTCGGAAATCTGAGCATCCTGAACCTGCAACTCGTCGATGCGTTTGACACCATGCATCACAGTGGTGTGATCTCGCCCACCAAAACGGCGCCCAATCTCGGGCAACGAACGGCTGGTCATCTGCTTGCACAGATACATGGCCACCTGCCGCGGACGCGCAAAGGCGCGCAGGCGTTTCGGGCCAATCATATCGCTGAGGCGGATATTGTAGTGATCCGCGACTTGCCGTTGAATTTCCTCGACACTGATCTTGCGCTCTGATGCGCGCAAAACGTCGGCCAGACAATCCTGCGTCAATTCCAATGTGATTTCATGCCCAACCAGCGACGCAAAGGCGAACAGCCGGGTCAGCGCACCTTCGAGAACACGCACGTTCGAGCTGATCCGATGGGCCAAGAATTCCAAAACACCGTCGGCCAACTTGAGGCCCGGATAGGTTTTGGCAAACTGTTCGGATTTGGATTGCAGAATGCCAAGGCGCAATTCGTAATCCGTTGGATGCAGATCCACAACAAGGCCGCACTGCAGGCGCGATTTGATACGGTCTTCCAGATTGGCAATCTCACCGGGAGCGCGATCACCCGAGATGATGATTTGTTTGTTCTGGTCAACCAAAGCGTTGAAGGTATGGAAAAATTCTTCTTGCGTGCTGTCCTTGCCAGCGATGAATTGAACATCGTCCACCATCAACACATCGACCGAGCGGAACAGCTCTTTGAAATCCATCATCTTGCGGTCGCGCAACGCCTGCACAAAGCGATACATGAACTGCTCGGCTGAAAGATACAGCACATTCATGTCCGCACGTCGGCTTTTCAACTCCCATGCAATCGCATGCATGAGATGGGTTTTGCCAAGCCCCACGCCACCATAAAGAAACAATGGGTTGAACGTGACAGGCCCACCCTCGGCAACGCGCTTGGCCGCCGCGTGGGCCAATTCGTTCGGCTTGCCGACCACGAAAGTGTCAAACGTAAACCTTGTATCCAACGGCGCTGTGTTCAGGCCGTTATCCGAGGCGGGCGACGTCGCTGATTGCTGCATGACAGCGGGGCGCTCTTGGCTCGGGGTCTCAGGCTGGCATGTGGACGGCTTGGGCGACGGGCTACCGCTCATGTTGGCGGCGCTGAACTTGACGCGTCTGATTTCGGGCGCGACCCTGTTCATCTGGTAAAGGATCAGGTCACCAAAGTTCTGCGACACATAATTGCCAAGAAAGCTGGTTGGAACCGAGAACGTAGCGACGCCTTCTGAAACATCCGACAACTCAAGGGGTTCGATCCAGTTCGCGTAGTTGTTTTTGCCGATCGTCTTGAGAAGCTCTTGTTTGAGTTGGCCCCATTGTTCTTGCGTCATTGCTGTCCCGTCCCGTGCTCTTAAGCCATAGCGAATGCCTGCGCGACCTTCGCGCTGGCGTCATGCAACCGTCTTGAGGGATTGACCAAACAAAGGCGCCATGCCCCGTTGTAAAGAACAACGGGCCAAAGCCCTTTTTAAGAGCTCAACCTATAAAGATACATGACGACAGCATAAATGCGCCCGATCCCCAATACGGTCGCAATATACATACCATCACATAGCGCATCGTGGACAGAACGCACAACGAATAGACTTCATCTGCGCTCGGCGGCAATCCTGACCGTTCGATCCTGATCGCCGATTGTCCCCCCAAGAATGAATCGCATGCTGAAGCTAGCAATTTGCGACGCGTTGCGGCAACTGTTCTTCGCGCTTGACATGACGTTTCCGTGAAAAGAATCTCTTGCCCGTTTCAAAGAAGCGCACACAAAAAAAGCGCCGGATGATCCGGCGCCTTTTGTATCAATGATTTAGCCCGAAAGCTTTAGCCGAGCGCCTTAACGCGGGCGGCCAGACGCGAAATTTTGCGCGAGGCGGTGTTCTTGTGGAAGACACCCTTGGTGACGCCGCGCATCAGTTCGGGCTGCGCGTTGCGCAGGGCAGTTTGAGCCGCGTCCTTATCACCCGAGGCAAGCGCCTCTTCGACTTTGCGCAGGTATGTGCGGATGCGCGAACGGCGGGCTTTGTTGACTGCGTAGCGACCGGCGTTCTGGCGCGCGCGCTTTTTCGACTGGGGCGTATTTGCCATTTGAATCAGACCTCTGTCAGGTTTGCGTTGTTTCCAAAGCGCGACGCAAACCCACAGGCCGGTATCGAAATTACCGTAACCGATTCTGGCCAAGGCGGGCCGCACGCGCATGTGTGAGGCAGGTCTATAAAGGAGTTTCACCAGTTTGCAAAGCCGAATCTACCCACCAAAAGACCAGCCACAAGAGTTGTGTGAACTAAAAAGGGCGCACCGATCAGGCGCGCCCCTAAAAGCCAAAGTGGCTGTAGATCACTTGTCGCGGAACTGCGGCTCGCGTTTTTCGACGAAAGCGGCCATGCCTTCGGATTGGTCTTCGGTCGCGAACAGCGAATGAAACACCCGGCGCTCGAACAAGAGCCCTTCCCGCAGGGTCGTCTCATACGAGCGGTTCACCGATTCCTTGACCGCCATCACGGTGATCATGGATTTCTCGGCGATCTTGTCGGCCGCGCTGCGCGCTTCATCCATCAATTTCTTGACGGGCACGACGCGGCTTACCAAGCCAGAACGCTCGGCTTCGTCTGCATCCATGAATCGCCCGGTCAGGTTCATGTCCATCGCCTTGGACTTACCGATAAAGCGGGTCAGACGCTGGCTGCCGCCAAGGCCTGCCATAACACCAAGGTTGATCTCGGGCTGGCCAAACTTGGCAGTGTCGGACGCAATGATGAAATCGCACATCATAGCCAACTCACAGCCACCGCCGAGCGCATAGCCCGACACTGCACCGATGATCGGCTTGCGGATGCCCATGATGGCATCGCTTTCCGGGCCGAAAAGGTCTTCGGTGAATACGTCAACGAAGCCCTTGCCGCTCATCATCTTGATATCAGCCCCGGCGGCAAACGCCTTTTCCGAGCCGGTCAGGATGATGCAACGCACCTTGTCATTCGCCTGCGCCTCTTTCAGCGCCTTGCACAGCTCGGTCATAAGCTGATCATTCAGCGCATTCAAAGCATCCGGGCGATTGAGTTTGATAAGGGCGACGTGGTCTTCTATTTCGACGATGATCGTCTCATAGGCCATGAAATCTGCTTTCGCTTGTTTCTGTCAGGACGGATTCCTTACCACGGTCTGCGGCTGGATCAACCTCATCTTTGGCAGGAGGGGCAGTAGAAGCTGGACCGCCCCGACTGAACGATGCGTCGAATCGCGTCTGCACAGTCCGTCGTGCGGCAGGGTTCTCCTTCGCGGTCGTAAACATCGAAACTATGTTGAAAATAACCAAGTTCCCCGTCTGCTTGTCGAAAATCGCGCAGCGATGATCCGCCTGCAGTGATCGCGTCACGCAGCACGTCGCGGATGATCGGCACAAGCGATTCCACGCGTGCCCGCGCAATGTTATTGGCGCGACGTTTTGGCGAAATCCCGGCCCGATACAGTGTTTCGCACACATAGATATTGCCAAGCCCCGCAACGATTCGCTGATCCAGAAGCGCCGATTTGATCGGCGTCTTGCGCGTTTTCAGGGCCTCGGCCAGATAGGTTTCGTGGAACGCATTCCCCAAGGGTTCCGGCCCCAGCTTGGCCAGAAGAGGGTGCAATTCGGCGGTTACGGTCTCCATCAGGTCCATCGCGCCAAAGCGGCGCGGATCGTTAAAGGTGATGCGCGCACCGTTCGACATGTCCAGCACAACATGATCGTGCTTTTCTGGCGCAGGGTGGACGCGGTGAAACCGGCCCAAGGGATCACCCGAAACCGTCATACGGCCCGACATTCCAAGGTGAATCAAAAGGGTCTCGCCACTCGACAAGTCGGCCAGAATATATTTGGATCGCCTGCGCAGGGCTTGCACGGTTTGGCCAGTGAGCCGCGCTGCCATATTTTCAGGAAAAGGCCAACGCAAATCGGGGCGGTTGACCTGCGCGTGGATGATCCGCGCGCCCTCCATCGCAGGGGCAAGGCCGCGGCGCACTGTCTCAACCTCGGGCAATTCGGGCATTTGCGGCATCCTGTGACAAACGGGGCGCATTGTAACCACCCCCAAGCACCCTATAAGAAGGATGAGATCGATTAACGGCAAGCCCCGGGGCAACAATGACCGAGAAAACCACCCATTTCGGATTTCAGGATGTGCCAGAGGGCGAAAAGGCGGGCCGCGTGCGCGGTGTCTTTGGGTCGGTCGCGTCGAAATACGACGTGATGAACGACGCAATGTCTTTTGGCATCCACCGCATCTGGAAAGACGCGATGATGGATTGGCTTGCCCCGCGCCCCGGCCAACGCCTGCTGGATGTGGCGGGCGGCACCGGCGATATCAGTTTCCGGTTTCTGAAGCGTGCTGGCCACGGCCATGCCACGGTGCTGGACCTGACCGAACCGATGCTGATCGAGGGCCGCAAACGCGCCGAGGCCGCCGCCATGGCCGACACTCTGGATTGGATCGCCGGCGATGCAATGGCCCTGCCGTTCGAGGACAACACCTTTGACGTTTATACGATCAGCTTTGGCATCCGAAATGTGACCCGCCCCCAAGAGGCGCTGAACGAAGCGTTTCGCGTGCTCAAACCCGGCGGGCGCTTGATGGTGCTGGAATTCAGCCAAATCCCCAATGATTTGATGCAATGGGCCTATGATCTGTATTCGTTCAACATCATCCCGCCTATGGGACAGATGATTGCCGGGGATCGGGAAAGTTATCAATATCTGGTCGAGTCGATCCGTAAATTCCCTGATCAGGAAACCTTTTTAGGCATGGTGCGCAAAGCTGGCTTTGAAAACGCCAAGTATCGCAATCTCAGCATGGGCATCGCCTGTTTGCATTCCGGCTGGAAGATCTGAACATGCGCGGACCGCACAACATTCTGCGTCTGATCCGCACAGGCGCTACGCTGGAACGCACAGGCGCAATGGGCGTGGTAATGGAAGCGATGGACGCCCCGCCGCAAGTCCGGGCGATCCTGCGGTTTTTGGCTTGGCCGTTTCAATGGCTGGGCTATCGTGGTGATCCGGATATGCCCCCGGCCACACGCGCGCTTTCGGCGCTGGGTCCGGCCTATATCAAGTTCGGGCAAATCCTGTCGACCCGGCCCGATCTGGTGGGCGATGAACTGGCCACGCAACTGCGCGTGTTGCAGGACAAGCTGCCGCCGTTTCCAGTAGAGGCGGCAAAACGCTCGGTCGAGGATCAATTAGGGCGGCCTGTCGAAGACGTGTTTGATGAATTCAGCCCACCTGTGGCAGCAGCCTCGATCGCGCAGGTGCATCGTGCCAGGTTGCGTGACACCGGCGAGGCGGTGGCGATCAAGGTGTTGCGCCCCGGCATCGAAAAGGCGTTTCGCACAGATATCGACGCATTCTATTTTGCCGCGCGCATGATCGAGGTGCTGTCGCCCGCGTCACGGCGTTTACGGCCCACGGACGTGATCGCGCATTTCGAAGGCGTGGTCATGGGCGAGCTGGATTTGCGACTCGAAGCAGCTTCGGCCAGCGAATTCGCCGCCAATACCACCGGCGATGAGGGGTTCAAGCTGCCATCCATCAATTGGCCGTTGTCGGGGCGTCGGGTGATGACCATGGGCTGGGCCGACGGTGCGCCATTGGGCGACAACGCCGCGTTGGACGCCGCCGGACATGACCGGGTAGCGCTGGGAGAGCGGGTTTTACAACTGTTCCTAAGCCATGCCCTGCGCGATGGGTATTTCCACGCTGACATGCATCAGGGCAACCTGAAGGTCGCGCCGACGGGCGAGATCATCGCCTATGATTTTGGAATCATGGGTCATATCGATGAATACACCCGCAAAGTATATGCGGAAATCCTGTATGGTTTTATCAAGCGGGATTACCGGCGTGTGGCCGAAGTTCATTTCGAGGCTGGATATGTGCCACCCGACCGCGATGTAAACGAGTTTGCCCGCGCCCTGCGCGCCGTGGGAGAGCCTATTTTCGGGATGGACGCCACCCAGATATCGATGGGGAATCTGCTAAGTTACCTGTTCGAGGTCACGGAACGGTTTGGGATGGAAACCCGGACAGAACTGATTTTGCTGCAACGCACAATGGTAGTGGTCGAAGGTGTCGCGCGGTCGTTAAGTCCGCAAATCAACATTTGGCAAGTCGCGCGCCCTGTGGTCGAGGATTACATCCGCAAAAATATCGGCCCCCGTGCCGTCGCCCACGACCTGCAAAAAACACTGGCAGTGTTAGCGCGCTATGGTCCGCGCCTGCCGGGGATCGTGGAAAACGCGCTGATCCGACAGTCCATGCCGCTTGAAACGCCGCGCGCACCCAAGCGCATTTGGCCCGCGCTATGGGCTGCAGGCGGCGCCGGATTGGGGGCCACGGCAGTGCTGGCTGCGCTCTGGCTAGGCTAAAATGCTTAGCACTGAACGAAAACTTTGCAGTCCGACCAAATCGAAGCTCGATACACTTATTACGAGTTGTTGTTTTATGGCATGACCGCTACGGTGCCCCCTGAATGATGTAACTGGAGTTTTCCGAGTGACTCGTTTTACCGCCTGCCTTGCCGTAGCTGCCACTTTGGGGCTATGCCCCTTGGCCGCAACAGCCGATGAGCTGACCACGACCGTTACCAACAGCTATGGTGTGCCGGGTGGCCTGATTGACATGCCCACAGCCGAAATGGCGCCCGATGGACAACTGTCAGCGACAGCATTTTACTTTGACGGCTTTGGGCGCAGCACACTGACCTTTCAGATCACGCCTTGGCTGAGCGGCAGCTTTCGGTATTCTGGCACCAAGGATCTGACGCCACAATTCTCCACCTACTACGACCGCAGTTTTGATCTGAAAATGCGCTTGCTCAAGGAAGGCACATTTACCCCGGCGGTTGCCATTGGGCTACAGGACTTTCTGGGGACCGGCCTGCTGGGCGCGGAATACCTTGTCGCCAGCAAATCCTTTGGGGACCGCCTGAAAGTATCTGGCGGTTTTGGCTGGGGCCGGTTGGGGTCGCGCAACAATTTTGATGGCTTCGGCACACGCGATCCGTTCAGTTTTGTCGGCCTCGGCACGGGCGGCGATGTGGATACCTCGAACTGGTTCCGGGGCGATATCGGGGTCTTCGGCGGGTTCACCTATGACATTACCGACCGCCTGACCTTCGCGGCTGAATATTCGTCGGACGGCTACGATATCGAACAAGCCGCAGGCGTGATACGTCGCAGCTCACCCTACAATTTTGGGCTGACCTACAAACTAACGCCTGATGCCAACCTGCGTGTGTATTCACTTTATGGCAACGAGGTGGGTGTCAGCCTGTCGTTTGGCCTGAACCCCAAGAACATGCCCATTCCTGGCGGGACCGAGCAAGCGCCGCTTCCGGTCGCCGTAAGAGACCCGAACGGCGCCCGCGATTTGGGGTGGTCGATGCAGCCAAACTCCCGCCAGGCCCTGTCGGAACAGTTGCAGGACATGCTGGGAAAAGATCAGCTTGACCTTGTCGGGCTAGAGGTAAGTGGCACAACGGCCCATGTGGCGATCAACAATCCCACTTATGATCAACCTGCACAGGCCATTGGCCGCACGGCGCGCATCATGACCCGCGCCCTGCCCCCCTCGGTCGAAACGTTCCGCATCACGTTTTCCGATATGGGCGGCATGCCAAGCACGACAGTCAGCTTCCAGCGTAGCGATCTGGAACGCTTGGAGCACGCCTCGGCGGCTCAGGCACTGGCAGCGGCCAGTTTTGATGACAGCCTGCGCTATGGCGGCTTGCCAACGCCCGTGGCCGAGCGCTTTCCGCGTTTCAACTGGTCGATTGCGCCCTTTACCCGCGTCAGCCTTTTTGACCCCGACAATCCTGTCCGGGCCGATGTGGCCCTCCGGTTCCAAGCACAAGCTGAACTGGGAAATGGTTGGGTCGCGGATGGTGGCACTTCGGTGAAACTGTTCGGCAATCTGGACAAGACCACCCAAGTCAGCAATTCGCGCCTGCCGCGTGTGCGCTCGGATGCTGCGATTTATGCGCGCGAGGATGGGCCACGTCTGGATTGGCTGACACTCAGCAAATATCATCGCCTTTCGCCGGATGTCTTCGCCCGCGGCACGGTTGGCTACCTAGAGCGCATGTATGCCGGGGCCTCAGCCGAGGTTCTGTGGCGTCCGGTTAATAGCCGCTTGGCCATTGGTGGCGAAGTGAATTATGTGCAACCCCGCGATTTCGATGGCGGGTTCGGGTTGCGCAGCCGACGCACTGTCAGTGGCACGATCCCGGAATTCAACGGCCACGCCTCGGTCTATTATGATTTCGGCAACGGATTTCATGGTCAGTTGGATGCGGGCCGTTATCTTGCAGGGGATTGGGGTGCCACGATTTCGCTGGATCGCGAATTTGAAAACGGTTGGCGTATCGGGGCGTTTGCCACGAAAACCGACGTTTCCGCACAAGACTTTGGCGAAGGCTCGTTTGACAAGGGCATCCGGATAACCGCGCCGTTGTCATGGCTTTTGGGCAAACCCTCTCGCCAAGCGCCCACCGCCGTTATCCGCTCTTTGACGCGCGATGGTGGCCAGCGCCTGAATGTGCGCGGGCGTTTGTATGATACCGTGCGCTCATCGCGTCAGACCGATATCGCCGACAGCTGGGGGAAATTCTGGAGATGACCGTGACCTTCACCCGAGTGGCCCTGCTTGGCTGCGTGGCCTTCCTGTCTGCATGTAGCAACACCCAAGGCGACGAAAACGTATTCACCGTAGGCAAATCTCTCTACGAGCAGATCAACACCGAGTCCGCCTCAGAGCCAGACCCGCAAGCAGTTGCACAAGTCGCACAACACGCCTTGTCCAATAGTGACGGCCCCCTCGCCATCTATCGGCTGGAAAAACGCAAAGCGGTCGCCGTCATCCGCGCGATTGGGGACAACGGCGCGCATCGAACCTGGGCCTCGTATGGCGTATCTGATCGCCGCAGCGTGAGCAGCCGAAATGGTGTTTTGACATCAACACGCGGGCTTGGAAATGATCTGATGTCTTCTGATCTTTCAGCGCTTCTGGCATTGGTTGCAGGTCGCAAAGCAGGTGAAGCCCGGATTGAACAACGGTATTTGGATGGTGAAAATCAGATTGTCACCATTGCATCTGATTGCGTTGTAACGCGCGGTGATCGCGACCATTTCGCAACGCCCGGCAATCCACATTTGCACGTGATGCGCATGGCGGCGGCCTGTCGTCAAGACATGCAAACTGTGAACAACAGTTATCTCGTGACCGATTCGGGCAGCATTGTTCAGTCTCGGCATTGGGCCGGGCCGGACATGGGATACAGCACCCTACAGCGCTTGCGCTAAGCCCTGACAAAGAAACGGGCCCTTCAAGAAGGGCCCGTCCATTCATGCCGAAAGCTGCAGTTTCAGCTTGGAAATCAGTTGCCGAATGTTGTGACGGGTGCACCGTCACTGCCGGACGCTGCCACAGCACCAACAAGGACAACACCGCCAAGGATGGCCAGCGTGGTGCCTGCGCCCGCACCGGCCAATGCGAAGGACGGTACTGCACCTTGAGTGGACACAAACGGGTCTGCGTTCACGTTTGCTTTGGATTCTTCAGCAACAACCGGAGCGGCAGTTGCAACAGCGATGGCAGCCACGGCTGCGATTGACGAAAACTTGCTCATAACACTCTCCAATCCATGGATAGACAAATTACACCTCAAGGAGGATCACTGGTAGTATGTCACACAAGTACATGAAGACAACATGAATTCATTAAATTCAACCAAAAGGATATGTTTTGCGTATTTTTGCAACAAGGAACTGAGCATAACTTAGGCACAACTCAAAGCCTTGGCCTACCCCACAAAACCCGCTTGCTCTGCCTGCGCAGCATAGCGTGCGCCAGGATCTCCTTGTTCGTGGCGCCACAAGCAGTAGGCAAGCATCCGCCAATGATACCACGGCGCAAGAGCACGATACCGTGCTGCTGTATCTGCGCAAGGATAGCTGACAAGAAAGGCTGCCCGTTCCGCCGGGCTGAGGGCGTGGCCACGATAGATCAATTGCATCGCCGGCGACAGGAAAATGGCCAGATCATCACAAGGATCGCCAACCGCGGGGCATTGCCAATCGATGAAGTGAAGGTTTTCGCCAAGAACGACCATGTTGCCGGGCACCGGGTCTCCATGCAACAGCATATGACGGCCGGAAGGTGCGACCTGCGGCCCGGACGGGGCAAGGCTGGCGGCAGCGCGGGCGGCATTCGAACTGCATCGTTCGAGGATGGCGTGGGTTTGACCCTCCAACGCGGCGCTGCCGTCCGGGGCCTGCGGCAATCCATCCGGAGCACGTAGGCGATGCACCCGGTTCAGAGACTTCGCCACCATGGCGACCCCTTTTTTCCAATTTGTTCCCGTAAGATACCAATAAACAAGACACGGGCCATCAGATGTCTCGAAGAAATCCAAAATCCGCGGGGCGATGGCGTGCCCTGTTAGCCATTTCAGCATCTGACCTTCCACGACGGGATTATTGTGGAAAAGCGGATTGTCAGTTGCGGGCGCATAGAGCTTGACCACCGCACAGGTGCCGGATTGCGTGGTCACCCGCCATGCTTGGTTGGTTCTGCCCCCCGATAGAGGCTCCCACGCGCCCACAATGTCCACCACGCCCCTTGCGTGGATCTGCCGCCGCAGCCTGTCAATCAATGCCGGATCAGAATGTTGGGGTGAGGCCGTCATCAAGAGCATCGCACCTTGGCATGGAAGGGACACCGGACGCTAGGCCACCGTGGTGCTTGAGGCAAGGGCGCTTAGCCGTCTGGCGCACGCAAGCTGAGGATTTTGTCAGATACCACCTCTTGCCCGCCTTCCATTACCAAAGTGATTTGACCATCGGCGTTGCGGGCTTCCACAATCCTACCATGCACATGCACCGGACTGTCAGACAGATGCTGACCTTTGTTGAATGACGCAACTTCAACCGTATAGCGCCCCTCGGGCAATGGAACTCCGTCAGCATCGACACCTGCCCAAAGCACCGGGCCGGCTTGCGGGGCAACACTGAAGCGTTGCACCTCTATTCCGTTGGCGTCCGACACGACAAGCTGCGCAGAATCGGCCAGTTTATCGGGCGTCAGCGTCAGGGGAACGGGCGTCCCGTCGAATTGAACGGGCACTTGCGCGCGCGCCTCCATTCCGACCCAACCCGAAAGCTGCGCCATCCCCACCGCGCCCATCCTGTCACCCAAAGATTCAAGCAACTGATTGGTGCGCACCTGTTGTTCCACGTTTGAAAACGTCGCCAACTGCACCGCAAAGTCAGCCGATTCCACCGGATTCAACGGATCCTGATTGCGCATTTGCGCGGTCAACATTTTGAGGAACGTCTCAAAATCCGAACTGAGTGCAGGCTTTTCAGTCGCCGACGCAGCGGTGCTATTGGATCCACCTGTGGTGGGCTGTGGCAGGCCTGAGGGAGACGGGGTTTGTGTAAGTATATCCATATTTACGCCTTATTAGAGTCGAATATCAACACGGTCTGAATGCAAGTGAATGGGATCTGGCGCCGCGTCGGGTGATGAGATGGCATCGCTTGGCACCGCAGTGCCACCGGCAGCCCCCCCATGACCCGAGCCGGACCCATCAGAATTCTGTCCAAACGAGAATTCAGCTGACCCATATCCAAGGTCGTGAAAATCCTGCGCAAGCTGATCCGCGTGACGACGCATCAGATCAAGCGTTTCACCCCGTTCGGCCAAAATAGTAACGATAATCGTGCCATCCCCGGGAGCCATGCTGATGCGCACCCGCCCCAGCTCGGCTGGGTTCAAGGTAATCTCGATGGGCCGGTCCCCACCGCTGCCGCGCTGGACAGCCTCGGCGAGTTGAGCCGCAACATGGCGCGGCAGGTCGTGGCGTGCGGGTCCATCGGACCGACCTACAGTCATGATATCCACTGATGGACGTTGATCGGCCACCGCCCCAATATCCGACTGGAACTCGGCGCGCGACAGAATGACCTCTTCTAACGGCGCAACGCCAGCTGAAGCCGTAGGCAAAGCCGTGGCGATCTGCGGTATCGCTTGAGCAACCTTTGAATTTGCACCATCAGTCGCGGCAGAGGTGGCTAAACCGGGGGTATCTTTCGTGAGTCGATCACCCTTCTGTGCTGCATCCACCCACGCCCCGTCACGGACCATTACCTGAACTTCGGGGCGCAAGGCCAGGGGAGCGCCCCCCGATCCTGCCAATACCGTTTGCCTGTCATCGCTTACCGCTACAGGTGATGTGGCACCAAGTTCCTGAATGGAAAAATTAAGCGGCTTGGCCTGCGCGGGCGCGCCCCAAGAATGATCAGACAAAGCGGCCTGCACGGTTTTTTGTGCAGTGGGTTCGGCCATACCGAGCGATTCTGGGGTCGCGCCGCGCATGAGGGCCGCGGGCCAGGCAGCATCTGGGGGCGATTGATCAGATTTGCCGGTTTGGGCGGTATGAGAGCCTGATATAGATGTCTGATGGTGCGGTGTTGCAGATGATTCTAGCAGGTTGGACGGTTTCTGAAACTCGGACTGCGCAGCCAGATCATAGGCCGTCACCTGTCCGGTTTGCGATAACGCACCTGCCAGCGCTTTGGGTGTGTCGGCCTGCCCTGAACCAGTTGTTCGTGGCGCGGGAGGAATGCCATCATCAGGCTTCACTGCCATGTTCGGCACATCCTCAGAAGGTTGAATTGACTCCTCCGGAGATTGCAGGGGCGCGTCAAGGGGCGCACCTGAATGCAGTCCCTGATTCGGGGCATCTTGCGCCCGCTGAACCCGTGCCTGGGGTGCTTCCGGATTGATGACCTCGGGAAGGGCTTGGGTATCCGGATTTTCCGCAACTTCAGCGTCGATTATGGCCAACGCGTCATCATCTGGCATGTCCCGTTGCGTCGCATTCGTGATCTGGCCAGCCTGTGACCTTGCATGGGCCACCAACCTCTGGGACTTGGACGTGAGTGCATCACCGTGGGCAAAAATCACGTCAAAACTGCCCGCTCGGGAACGATCAGGGCGCACCACATCCCCCATAACCGCGCCCTTTGACGGGGTATCATTGCGTAACAATGGCACAGTCGTCTCTCCCGTTGCGGGCGTATCGAAATGCGTCAGGGACAAGATCATCACATACTCCGGGATTTCTTCCTCAGTGCGATGAATATGTCAGACACCGGTTACTGCTTCTTTACCGCTTTCGGCTTGAATGGAGTTCAGTTCCATCAATTCGAGGTAATACAGTGACTGATTTTTTACCGATTCCTGCCACCACCGCCACGCCTGCGCACCAGACCGGCCCAAAACCCGCGATGGTTGCCGCCAAAAAACTTGAGGCCGGGTTTCTAGCCGAAATGCTGAAATCCGCCGGGCTTGGCGAGCAAAAAAACAGCTTGTCCGGCAGCGCGGGCGAAGACCAGTTCGCATCGTTTCATAGACAAGCCATCGCCGACCGCATGGTTGAGAACGGCGGCATCGGCTTGGCCGAGATGTTTTACAAATCCATAATGGAGAAAACCCATGACTGATACCACAGCGCAAGACCTGATCGATAAACTGGACAAGCTATTGGAGACCGAGCGCGCGGCGCTTTTGGCCGGTGATCTGGAAACGATCGGCCGCCTTCTCGAACAAAAGGAACAATTGATTGACCACCTGAACATGATTGCGCCGCAAAATCAGCGGGCGCTGGCCGGGCTGCATGACAAGGTGACACGCAATCAGGCATTGCTGGATGGCGCGCTGCAAGGCATTCGAAAGGTGGCCGCGCGCATGGCCGCGATACGGCGGATACGGCGGTCCTTGGAAACCTATGATGAAAGCGGACAGCGTCAGACGATCGAAGGCGAGGTGCTGCACCGAGTTGAAAAGCGGGCGTGATGCAATTGTGTCAAATGCTGCCGATATGAAGCTTTGCGCTTAGCACTCCATTAGTACTTGCACGCAATTCTGGACAGGCATCCGAATCCGGGTGGCGCGGCAACGGTTCCCCCAAGGCTGCACACGTCAGAACGACGCCCAACCTGGCCACGTTCGGCCAGAAAGTGAAACTGGTGCAAAGCACCAAAGGCTAAAGGAAAATGCTATGTCCAGCATTCTGACAAACAACAGCGCCATGGTGGCCCTGCAAACCCTGAAATCGGTCAACAGCAATCTGGCCAAAACGCAGGATATGATTTCGACCGGCAAGGAAGTCGGCAAAGCCAAAGACAATTCCGCGATCTGGGCGATTTCCAAAGTCATGGAGTCGGACGTCAGCGGCTTCAAGGCGGTATCCGACTCGCTTTCGTTGGGCGAATCGACCGTGGCTGTCGCCTCGGCTGGGGCCGAGCAAATCACCAATCTCCTCAATGACATGAAGGAAAAGGTGGTGGCCGCCACTGGTGACAACGTCGATCACAGCAAACTGACGGCTGATGTCGATGCACTCAAAGAACAAATCGGCGCAATCATTCGCGGTTCGCAATTCAACGGCACGAACCTTCTGGATACAGAAGGTGCCGCCGGAACCGAGGTTCTTGCGTCAATCAACCGTGATGCGGCTGGTGCTGTGTCGAATCTGACAATCGCAGTTGCAAGCGTTGATTTCGAAGCCAACCTTCTGGGCGGTGGAACTGCGGCGGCGACAGGCGATCCGATCACCGCAGCGAATATCCTTGCCGATATCGATGTCAGTGATTCTGCCACGGCGGCGACATCGCTGACCGCGCTTGAAACGCATATTCAAACTGCTGTGGATGGTGCCGCTGCTTTGGGCGCATCGGCCAAGCGGATTTCCGATCAGAACGAGTTTGTGGGCAAGGTCACGGACGCGATGAAATCAGGTATCGGCGCATTGGTAGACGCCAACATGGAAGAGGCCTCGGCACGGCTACAGGCACTTCAGGTGCAACAGCAGCTGTCGACACAATCGCTATCGATCGCAAATCAGGCTCCACAGGCGATTTTGTCACTATTCCGTGGCTAAATACAGTAGGGGCGCCCCTGTGGCGCCCCTGACCAAACCTACTACTTGACATTTTTTGGAAGGATGAGCCGTGAACGCGATGCTTCAGGCGCAGGCCGCCTATGGCCAAAACTCCCGCGCCACCAAGACGCCCCGTGATACAGAATATGACGCCATTGCACATATAACCCACCGAATGAAATCCGCCGACGGTCAGGCCGAACTGTTTACCGAACTGGTCACCGCACTGCATGAAAATCGCAGACTTTGGACCATTCTATCGGTCGATGTGGCCCATCCCGACAATCCATTGCCGCAAGACCTGAAGGCACGTCTGCTCTACCTTGCGGAATTCACCGATGCCCACAGCTCTCGTGTCTTGAAGAAAGAGGCGTCGGCAGCCCCACTGATTGAAATCAACACAGCCGTTATGCGCGGCTTGCGTGAAAGGACTGACGTACAATGACAGGCCTTGTTCTGAAACTGAGCCCGAAAGAGCGTGTTCTGGTGAACGGCGCAGTGATCGAAAACGGTGAGCGCAGATCGCGCTTGTCGATCATGACGCGCGATGCCCATATCCTGCGCCTGCGCGATGCCATACACCCCGAAGACGCAAAAACGCCTGTGCGGCGGGTCTGCTATGCAACACAACTGGTTCTGTCCGGCGATAGCGACGCTCAAGAGGCCCGGCAGCCGCTGCTTCGGCGGATCGAAGAACTAAGCCAGGTGTTCGCCGACCCTGATAGCCGCCAACACTTGGCCCGTGCCACCGAAGCATTGCTGGACGACCAGCACTATCAATGCCTCAAAGCTCTGCGCGCCCTTTTACCCCGCGAGGATCGCCTGTTGGCGCATAGGCCGCTATGAGCTTTCAACCTGTCGTGCCGATCGGTGGATTAGCTGGTTGGAGTTTTCTGAACTCAACGCTGAACACCCAAAAACAGGCCTTTGAAAGCGGCCCACGCATCACCCGCGACACCGAGTATTTCGAGCAAAAGATCAACCAAGTTTCCAGCGCGCAAGAGCTGGTTGCCGATCGCAGGTTGTTGCGGGTAGCACTGGGAGCTTTCGGCCTTCAAGACGACCTCGATAACCGATTTTTGATCCGGAAAATTCTGGAAGGCGGCACCGAGAACACCGATGCCTTGGCCAACAAGCTATCGGATTCGCGTTATAAGGATCTGACTGAGGCATTCGGGTTCGCCGATCAAGCCAAACCCAACACGCAAACGCCGGGCTTTGGCACCCAGATCACCGCCAGTTACAAAACACGTGCCTTCGAGGTTGCGGTGGGTGACCAAGACCAAAGCCTGCGTTTGGCGATGAATGCCGAACGCGAATTGGTCAAGATTGCAACCGACAGCACATTGGATTCGGAGGACACGCTCTGGCTGCGGATCATGGGCAATCCGCCGCTGCGCGAGGTTCTTGAAACCACGCTTGGGTTACCGAAAACCTTTGCCCAACTGGACATCGACAAACAACTTGAAGTTTTCCAAGATAGGGCCGCAAGCCAATTGAACATCTCTTCTCTGACCGATTTAAGTGATGCAGATTTGCGCGATACGCTGATCGAGCGTTTCCTGCTGCGTGATCAACTGGCTGCAACCTCATCTTTGTCTTCGACGTCGATTGCCCTGACGTTACTGCAATCCAGCCCGCCCATAGTCTGAAAAATACCTAGTCTACAGATAAGCGTAGATCCGTAACATTCACGACGAGGCGCTACCGTTTCTCACTTGCGGCGCGCTGATCTGTGCTGGTCCGGGCAATGGCCCGCCCCTGACCGGCCCGCCGCAGAATAAGCCCCAAACGATCAAAGCTATTTTGGATTGAAACAGTCTCTGTTTCAGCCAAAAACATGTCTAATTCGGCCCAGATCCGAAGCGCCTGATCCAGTTCAGGATCACTGCCTTCGGTATAAAGACCAGCCCGCACCATGGTTTCTGATTTTGCATAAGTGCCCAGCAGACTGCGAACACGCGCAATCATATCATTTTCCGCGGCACTCGCGGCCATAGGCAAACTACGCGAAACTGATCGCAAAAGATCAATCGCGGGATAACGCCCGCGTTCTGCGATTTGTCGATCCAGCACAACGTGACCATCCAGCACACCGCGCAAAATGTCAGCAATCGGTTCTTCCATATCCGACCCGGCAACGAGAACACTGAAAACGCCGGTGATATCACCCGCGTCCGCCCCCCCTGGCCCAGCACGTTCGCACAATGACATGATCAAATGCGACGTCGAAGCGGGAAAGCCGCGCAACGCCGGCAATTCCCCGGCAGCGATCGCCACTTCACGATGTGCCTCGGCAAATCGAGTGATTGAATCGGCCAAAAGAAGAACCTGTTTCCCTTGATCCCGAAAATGTTCGGCTACTGTCATCGCCGTCAGGGCACAGCGCCGTCGCACCAAGGCCGACCTGTCCGACGTGGCCGCAACGACGACTGCGCGCGTCATCCCTTCGGGGCCCAGCACATTTTCCACGAAATCGCGCAATTCGCGCCCGCGTTCGCCAATCAGCGCAATCACAACGATATCGGCCTGCATGTGCTGCCCCAGATGCCCCAGAAGGCTGGATTTGCCAACACCCGAGCCGGCAAATAGCCCAATACGCTGACCACGCACGATAGGAAGCAGCGTGTTAAAGGCCGCCATTCCGGTTTCGATACGGGGGCCAAACCCACGACGATGCACAGGGGCTGGCGGTGCGTTGCGCAAGGGGCGCGCAACCGGGCCGCGCATCAACGGGCGACCATCCATGGGGTGACCAAACGGGTCAATCACCCGGCCCACCCATTCATCGGCCGGGGAAATTTCATCGGCGGAACTGATCCAAGCCCGCGCCCCAAGCGAAAGCCCCAGCGGCGATTCGTCAGGCATCACCAAGACACCCTCACGATCAAGTTGCAGCACCTCACCGGACAGGGGCATGCCGTTATTCCGGGTGATTTCAACACGGTCGCCAAGACAAGCCACATCTGCCAATCCCGACAACACCACCGTATCCGCCCTGATCATCTTGACGCGTCCCACCGTGCGCGCAGCGTGTAAAGTCGCGATCTCAGCACCTAGGGAGGTTAGATTTTTTTCCGACATCGGACGCTCCAGCAATTCTCTGAAAACAATTTCTAAAGGAATCAGGGTTAAGCCTTGGTTGAAGCAAATCGAGGGAGAAGCCCCGATGTTCAAAAACTTGGATATCTTTCGCATGTCACATGCGATGGCCCTGCATGCGGGAACACGGCAATCCGTGATCGCCCAAAACATGGCAAACGCGGATACACCCGGCTATGCCGCCCGCGATATAAAGCCATTTCAGGCCGTATTTGACACTGAATTGCAAGCTCACGGGTTGCGTGCCACGCGCCCCGGGCATCTGCATGGCAGCAGCGCAGAGTTACAGTTTGACATCATTACACGTCGTGAAGGTCTGAACGATCCAAACGGAAACTCGGTGTCTTTGGAAACCGAAATGCTGAATGCGGTTGACGTCAAACGACAGCACGACCGGGCGCTGGCGATCTACAAATCGGGCTTGGGCGTTCTACGCAGCGCCTTGGGCCGCCGGTAAGGGATACCGAAAATGAGTGATTTTTCTGACGCGCTCAGCGTGGCTACCAGCGGACTGAAGGCACAGGCGCAACGATTGCGTCATGTCTCCGAGAATATCGCAAATGCCGACACTCCGGGCTATCGCCGTAAAACCGTCTCGTTCGACACCGCGTTTGGTGCCGCAGGGGCCTCAGGCAGCGTTGAGACCGGGCGAGTCCGCCTGGATCGCAGCGACCTGCCTTTGATCCATGATCCCAGCCATCCAATGGCGGATGAGACCGGCCACTATCAGGGGTCCAACGTCAATCTGGTGATTGAGTTGGCCGACGCCCGCGAAGCACAGCGCAGCTATGAAGCAAATCTGAAAATGTTCGACCAAACGCGGCAAATGTCCTCGGGACTGATGGATTTGCTGCGTCGTTAACCAAAAAAGGAGATCCAGAATGGATATCACAGCCCTAAATGCCGCGCAGCGCTATACCGCCAGCCGCCCCGCGACCGAGCCGATACCAACTCAAAACGGCCCATCAGAGGCCTTTGCCGGATTGGCCCGCGATTTTGCCGCAACGCTTCAAGAAGGCGAAACGACGGCCAAGGCGGCGATGACCGGCCAAGCCGATCCACATGCTTTGGTGCAGGCTCTTGCACAAACCGAACTGGCGGTCGAGACGGCAGTGACCGTCCGCAACAAGGTTGTCGAGGCCTATCAAGAAATCCTGCGGATGCCGGTATAACTTGATGCTGGACGAGGTCATTTTCTTTGACACGATGCGACAAGGCCTTTGGGTCGCAACGATCATTTCACTGCCCATCCTTACGGCTGCCCTGCTTGCGGGGCTTGTCGTTGGCTTGTTTCAGGCGCTGACCTCGATCCAAGAGTTGACCCTGACATTCGTCCCCAAACTTGCTGCGATCGTCGTCGTGTTCTGGCTGTCCATGGGCTTCATGACCCAGACACTCGTCGCATTCTTTCAAGACCGCCTTGTTCCAATAATCACTGGAGGCTGACATGGAAACCGCAGGATATACCACCCTGACTCGGCAAGCCGGATTGCTACGTGAAATGCAGGTGGTCGCCAACAATATCGCCAATTCTGCCACCACCGGATACCGGCAAGAGGGCCTGATTTTCTCGGAATACGTCAAGCGTGTTCAGGATGGCCCATCGCTGTCGATGGCCACTGCAAATGTGCGCAATACGTCGATGATGCAGGGCGGGCTGGCGCAAACCGGCGGGCGTCTGGATTTTGCGATAGAGGGCGATGGCTTTTTTCTGATCGAGACACCCGCAGGCCAAAGGCTGACCCGCGCCGGCAGTTTTGCCCTGTCGGCCGAAGGCGACTTGGTGACACAGGACGGTTTTCGCGTTTTGGACGCAGGCGGTGCACCCGTCTTCGTCCCGCCGGATGCGACAGACCTGAACGTCGCCGCGGATGGCACCATGAGCGCAAACGGCCGTCCCCTCACCCAGATCGGATTGGTGGAACCCGCCGATCCGCTGGACATGATCCGCGAGGATGGCGTGATGTTCCGCACCGAAAGCCAAATTGAGCCCGCATTGAACGGCAAGCTACGGCAAGGCTTTCTGGAAGGCGCGAATGTGGATCCTATCGGACAAATCACGCGCATGATCGAAGTACAAAGGGCCTACGAGATGGGCCAAAGCTTTCTGGATGCTGAAAACGAACGTGTCCGCGAAGCCATGAAAACCTTCACCCGCTAAGCGAAAGGAAACACCTATGCGTGCCCTCAAAATCGCCGCCACCGGCATGGCCGCCCAACAGATGCGGGTTGAAACCATCTCAAACAACCTCGCCAACATGTCGACCACCGGATATAATACACGCCGAGCTGAATTCTCGGACCTGCATTACCAACAGATGGCCCGCGCTGGCACCGTGAACGCTGCCGATGGCACGGTGTTGCCAACCGGGGTGCAATTAGGCCTTGGCGTTCGGCCCGCCGCCGTTTCTGTGAATTTGGCGCAAGGGTCGCTTTCGGCCACGGGCGGTGATCTGGATATCGCAATCGACGGCAACGGATATCTTGAAGTCACGCTTCCGTCAGGACAATCCGGCTACACCCGCGACGGCGCTTTAAAGCGGTCGGCGGATGGGCTGATCGTCACATCTGACGGGTTTCCGGTTGTGCCTGAAATTACCATTCCCACCGATGCCCGCAGCCTTTCGATCAACGCCGATGGCGAGGTCTATGCCTATTTTCAGCAAACCGCCGAAGCGCAATTGATCGGCCAGATTGACCTTGCCGGCTTTACCAACCCCAAAGGTCTGGAAGCGATGGGCAGCAACCTGTTTTTGGAAACCGAGGCCTCAGGCCCGCCGTTGGTGTCTTCGCCCGGAACCGATGGTCTGGGCACAGTGCGGCAGGGCTATCTTGAAGACAGTTCGGTTGATCCGGTCCGCGAAGTCACCGAACTGATCGAGGCGCAACGCGGCTACGAATTGAACGCCAAGGTGATATCAGCCGCTGATCAGATGTTGGGCGCAACGACACAGGTGCGCTGATGCTAAGATATTGCGCAATATGCTTATTCATCGGAGCCCCCGCCACCGCCGAAATAGTCGTGGCCGCACATACAATACGGTCGCAAACTGTGCTGTCAGCAAACGATCTTGCAGTGCAACCCGGCCAAATGGCGGGCACGCTCGCCAACCCCTCTGAGTTAATCGGCCAAGAAACCCGAGTTGCGATCTACGCCGGTCGGCCCATACGCCTGTCGGATGTCGGGCCGCCCGCCATTGTGGAGCGCAACCAAATGGTTTCGATTTTATTCGCCCGGGGCTTTTTATCGATCGCAACCGAAGGTCGGGCGTTGGATCGTGCCGGCGTGGGAGAAATTGTTCGCGTCATGAACATGTCATCGCGCGCCACTGTATCGGGCCGTGTTTTGCCCGATGGCCGCATCAAGGTTTCCAACTAGGACCAAGCCATGCTTAATCTGAAAATCAGTCTCTCACTTTGCGCAATCGTTGCAGCAACAGGCTGCGCGCGGCTAGATCATTTCGGCAAACCGCCCAGCTTTACGCCAACAGATAACTCAACCGAACACGTGGCCATGCTGGACCCCGGCCTGCCGCTGACCACCCAATCGCAAAGACCGATCGATGCGGCGTCTTTATGGAGTGGTGGGCGTCGTTCTCTTCTTGGGGATCGCCGCGCCATGCAACGCGGGGATATCCTGACCGTCGTGATTGAGATCGACGAGGAAGCGCAGATGTCCAATTCGACATCACGCTCGCGCAACGGGTCAGAAAGCCTGAATGTTCCACAGCTGTTTGGCGTGCCGCAACGTCTGGATGAAAAACTGCCTGACGGGGCGTCGATGGCCGATGCCGTCTCGATCGACTCTGGCAGCCAATCGGGTGGAGATGGGACAGTCAGCCGCCGCGAGGAATTGACGCTGCGTGTTGCTGCCACAGTCATGCAGGTTCTGCCGAACGGAGTTTTGGCGATTCAAGGGTCACAAGAGGTTCGAGTGAACTATGAACTCAGGGAACTTTTAGTGAATGGCTATGTGCGGCCTGCCGATATCTCGCGGCAGAATGAAATCACCTATGACAAGATTGCCGCCGCTCGGATTTCATACGGTGGGCGCGGCCAGATCACCGATATGCAGCAGCCACGCTATGGGCAACAGGCGCTTGATATGATTCTGCCGTTTTAGGAGACACTTATGATGCGCAAACTTATTCCCATTATACTTTTATGCCTCGGAGTCGCCGGCGGTATTGGCGCGGGCCTTGCGCTGCGCCCGACGCCGGGCCCAATCGAGCCGGAACAAACATCAGAACAGAGCGAGCCTTCAGAGGCGAACGCGGCCCGGGACGATCCTAAGAAGAACGAGACCAAGGAATACGTGAAACTGAACAATCAGTTCATAGTTCCGATCGTCCACAAAACCTTGGTCGCGTCATTGGTCGTGTTGTCTCTCAGTATCGAAATCGAGGCCGGACAGGCCGACATAGTGTATTCTCACGAACCCAAGTTGCGGGATGTCCTGCTTCAGGTTCTTTTCGATCACGCCAATATCGGCGGTTTCGGTGGGGCATTTACCAATGCCAACACGATGGACATCCTACGCATTTCCCTGACCGAAGCCGCGCAAGCCGTGCTTGGCCCCTCGGTCAGCGGCGTCTTAATCACAGACATCGCCAGACAGGACGTTTAAGCGGACTTGCCGACCTGTTTTGTGCAGCTTTCATCAACAACAGCGCCTGATCCTCGATCGCTCGCCGCAACGCGCGGGCGGCCTCGTCTTCCAACTTGGCCTCTGCCTGCATTTTTTGGGCTGCCGCGTTGCGCCCAAACGCTTTTTGAACATTCAGCATCAAGCGGTTCTTGCGGACAAGGCAACGCGCCAATTCACCCTGAAGGTCGCGTCGCTTTCGATCCACCCACCCCTGCCAAATGATATCTGCGCCAATCTGGCGCATCTCTCCCATCCCCGGCGCATCCAAGCGGCCGACCGCCTTGTGCCGCGTCTCCAACTCGTCGATCCTACGCCGCACGGTTTTCTCCTCCTCAAGAACATCTTGGAGTTTGGAAAGCTGAGCCTGAAATAAGGCATCAGTCAAATGCGTTATATTTTGCATTCTAACCTCCAAAATTATCCAAATGCCTTGGCCCGACGCCGCATTGCTTCGGCAAACCGGATAGCGGCTGCGACAATGCGATAGTGTTGTGGCTCTATTTCATCGCCGATTTCGGTCGTGGCATACAAGGCACGCGCCGTCGGCGGATCGTGCCGCACAGGAACTCCATTTTCCTGCGCCGTGTCGCGGATCGCCAAAGCTACATGATCCAGCCCTTTTGCCACACAAACCGGGGCAGCACCGGGTTGACGGCTCCATTTCAACGCAACCGCGTAATGTGTTGGATTCACAATCACCACATCAGCCTTTGGAACTTCGGACATCATATGGTCACTGGCAATCTGGGTGGCACGGTGGCGCCGTTCCTGCTTCATGTGCGGATCACCTTCGGTATGTTTGAACTCATCTTTGACTTCACGATGAGACATCCGATTGCGCCGCTGATGATCAAACCGTTGCCACAAGAAATCGACGGCGCCAATCGCGATGGCCACCAACAGCACGACGAGCATGAATTCGGTGATCATTTGAACCAAAAGCGCCCCGATGATCCGCGGCTCACCATGCAGCGCGCCGGCCATTTCAGACAATCGAAAACTTAAAAACACACCCAGACAAACAGAATAAACGAAGAGTTTCACCGCACTTTTGGCAAACTCAAACAAGCCCGAAGGTCCGTACTTGTTTTTTGCATTCTGAACAGGATTGATGCGCGACACCTTGGGCGCAATTTTGGACGGGGCCACAACAAAGCTGCGCTGTGCCAAAACCGACAACAGCGCCATGGAAGCGGGAATTGCGAACCACACCACCAAGCCCAAGGCCACGGCAGCAATCAAGCCTCCTACCGGAGCGATAGCCGCACCTTCGAAGAACAGAGCTGCCAAGTTGTCCGGCTGATCCAGCAAAATCACAAGCGGCGTGCTGACATTCTGTATGCTCACGCTGCCAGCCGTAAGCGCCGCCAGCAAGAAACCACCATAACCCGCGGCGGTGTTCAGATCGGCAGAGCGCGCCAGTTCACCTTTTTTGCGGGCTTCGTCCAGCTTGTGCTGCGTCGGTTCATGTGACTTGTCGGTATCGTCGTCTTGCTCGGCCATCATCTGCCCCCAAAGGGGTTTGCAGTGAAGGTTTGTAGCGCCTCGATCCAGACTGTCATCATGGTTGGCGCCAACAACAGCAACACTACAATCCCCGCACCTGCAATTACGGGCGCGCCGACGAAAACAACCATAAGCTGCGGCATCGCACGGTTGATGATGCCAAGCGTCAGATTGTAGATCACCGAGACGATGACAAACGGCGCGGCCAAGGTAAACGCCAGAGCGAATGCCCCTGATACCTGCCGAACGCCCCATTGCGACACCGAGGCCGCATCAGCCAGCATTGCCACGGGGAACAGCCCGTATGTCAACACGATCATACGGGTGACCTGAACATGCAGGCCTGTCATCATCGCCAAGGCCAAGCTGCCAAACACCAGAATATGACCAAGCGCCGGTATGGGAGTCGCCCCCATTCCGGCCAGCACCTGCGCCAATGATGTCGCCTGTCCTGCGATTGTGCCAGCGGTTTGCAGGGCCAAAACAAACAAACGAAGCCCTATACCGATCACCAATCCAATAAGCGTTTCAGTCATGACCAGCCATGCCAGCCCACCCAAATCAGGCGTATCGGCGGCTGCGATCTGAGGTTCGACCAAAGGTGCAACAATGACTGTAAACGCAAGTGCCAGCGCAAGTTTCACACGCACAGGCACTGATTGTTCCCCAAACCCAGGGATCAACGAGATGACAGGCGCGACCCGCAGGAACGTTATCAGATACAGCCACATAGCCGATTCTGAGATCGACAGGAATTGTGCAGCCGATGTCATGCTGCGACAACCCCAACAAGCGATGGCTTAGCCTCAAGCCCGATTTCCTCGAACGACAAAACAGGGTTCGATATATTCCGCGCAGCCAGGATTGTACGCAGGAACCGTCGCCGGGCTGTTGACGTGACAATGGCCGGATGCAGACCCCGTTCACCAGCTTTTGACACTTCTTCAGCAACACCTGACGTCAGCGCGTTAAACAGATCTGGTGGCAGAGCAACATCAAGGTTGCCGCGATCTGCATCCACCTGATAATTGGCAAAAGTTTCGTCCCATTCCGGAGCCAGCTGAATCAAGGGCAGGGTTCCATCATCTCGCTGAAGGCTGGCAACCAACTGAAAGCCAAGGCGCTGGCGCACATACTCGCAAATTGCTTCGGGATTGCTGTGGATTTGACGGCCTTCCGCCGTCGCCTCAAGGATCAAAGCCAAGTTGCGGATTGAGACCTGTTCAGCCAGCAAAAAGCGCAAAATTGTATGTAACAGATCTGATGGTACGCGATCTGGGATCATTTCATCCAACAGCTTGCGGTTGGCCTCGGCCCGTTGAGGGTCGGACAGGTTAACCATTTCATCCAACAGCCGGCGCATCGCTTTCATCGTCAGCAATCGAGCAAGGTTTTTACGGATGATTTCCAACAGATGGGTCGCCAGAACCTCGGTCGGGGCGACAAGCGTCGTTCCCGCCAAAGCCGCATCGTCACGTGCGGCGTCATCAATCCAGCGCGCAGGCGCGCCATAGACCGGCTCGCTTATATTTTCACCCAATGGCAAATCAGGGCTGTTATCAGGATCAAGCGCAAGAACCTTATCAGGCCGCAAAAATGCGCGAGCCTGCTCAACGCCCTGAACCCGAATGACATAGGATCCCGGCGCAAGGCCGGGGTCGTCCGTCAGACGGATTTCAGGCAAGATCAAACCATAGAACGTGGCCACGTGCCGTCGCATATTGGCGATACGCGCATCCAGACCGGTGCCGGGATCCAGCACCATATTCACAAGGTCCATGGCAAATTCGACATGAATATCATCAAGATCCAGAACATCGCCGAGGGGCTGTTCCGCAGGAGAGAAAACCTCGTTTTGGGGTGCCGATTCCGTTTGATCACTGATCTTGTCTCGACGGTGAAGCCATACCGCGACCGCACCTAAGGAAACCCCACCCAGAATGAAGGGCAGGAATGGCAGACCCGGCACAAGAGCAAACATCACCATCAACCCGGCCACAGTCGCTATTGCAGCCGGATGTCGACCCAGTTGGTTGCCAATAGCCAGATCAGTCGACCCCTTGGCCCCCCCGCGCGCCAATAACAAAGCCGACGCGATTGAGATGACAACGGCCGGAATTTGAGTAACCAGCCCATCGCCGACTGTCAGTATAGTATAAGTTTCGAACGCGGTACCCAGCGGCATATCATGGACGACCACGCCCATGATCAACCCCATGATCAGGTTCAGCATCGTGATCAACAAGCCCGCAACAGCATCGCCTTTGACGAACTTAGAAGCCCCATCAAGCGACCCAAAAAATGTCGTTTCCTGTTGTTCGCTCTCGCGGCGTTCTTTGGCTTGCTGATGGTTGATCGCCCCGGCGGACATGTCGCTGTCAATCGCCAGCTGCTTGCCCGGCATACCATCAAGTGCAAACCGGGCACCTACCTCGGCCATCCGGGCCGCCCCTTTGGTGATCACCATGAAATTCACGATCAAAAGGACACCAAATACGACGAGGCCCAGAAAAACACTGCCCCCCATGACGAAATTTGCAAAGCCTTCGATCACATCGCCTGCAGCGCCGGTCCCTGTGTGGCCTTCCCCTATAATCAGCTTGGTCGACGAAACGTTGAGCGAGAGCCGCAGCATCAATGAGGCCAGAAGAAGCGTCGGGAAAGACGAAAAATCCAGCGGACGCTCGATAAAGAGGGTTATTGTAAAGATAAGAATGGCCAGCGCAAAAGAAGTTGCCAGCCCGATATCCAAAACCCAGGCTGGCATCGGAAGTATCATCATGACGATGATTGCCATCAATGCCAGCGCCAATAAAATTGTCGGCTGAAACACATTTTCCACGTTGAATTTCATAGGTCTGGCTGCATCTTTGTGCTGACGGTTGTGCGTATTTTCAGCGCATCATCAAGGATGGCCCAAAACACGGTCAACGCGGTTTCACGCAGTTTGTTCACATGAAAGTCAAATGCGTGCTGACGACCCCAAAAGCCCAAATGGCGATTTCGCATGGATGGGTTTCCCTGCTGGTTAAAACATTCTGCGGTTTCAGTGAAATATTAGAAAAAAGGTATTTAAATTCGGTAAGCGTCAGTTTTGCAGGCAATCAATTCAAATCCGACCCCGGCGTTGGTGTAGTCTGCAACAAGCCTTGGATGGACTCCCGAATAGTGGTGCTATCTTCCAATAATTGCCGGTTTTTCCAGAGTTCAGCGGTATTTTCTGTGATGTCTGCTGGCTCTTCATCTTTGGCCGACAAGACACTGGCAAGTTTCGAAACTGCCGAATTTTCAGACTCGCCAAGACCTTGCCAATCTTCGGCCAACCATTTTTCCCGAAGGGCGGCTTGGGGCTCTTGTGCCGAAGCATATAGATCCCCCGCTGCAGCGTGTTCACCTGCCATACTGCGCGCGCGTGCCCGCAGCAGGTTTACGTCTTCACCCTCCAGGCCCAATAGCTCTACCTCAGCCTTTCGAGGCTGCTTAACAGCAAGAGCAATCCTTGCGTTCAGAACAGCCCGGTCGCGACGCAGGCTTTGTGGCACTGTATCCGCAGTAAAGTTACTCGCCTCTTCGGGAAAGCCTAAATCAAGCAACCGTCCGGCCACACCGTTGCCAACAAGGGCAGTGGTTGGCGGGGTGTCGCTAGATCCAAAAGTCAACGCATGGCGCAAAAACTGCATGTCGTCAGCATTTTCCACTAACAGACCCAAAACATCCGATTGTAGATTGGGGCGTTTTGTTGAAATATCCTCTTCGAAATCTTCCAATAGCCCGAATGCAGTCTCGAACGCACCAGAACTGGCCGACGCGATAATCTGCGCCCATCGCAGTTGATCTGAAATAGGCAGGCTATTGTTTTCCTTTGCATATGCTCCGGCGAGTTGCGCCATTTCGAACGAGATGGGCTCTTTCGACTCAAGTTTGTATTCAACCAACTTAACCAGTGCTTTGGCAGACGGCTCTGCCCCAGTTGCAACCACGTCCTCCAATGACTTGATCGCCATGTCGCGGCTACCTTTGTCAGCGTCAGAAATGGCACGCTCGACCAGAAAAGCGGGAGAGCCCGATTGTGGATCGCGCGAGGTCGCCCTCAAGATTTGATCGGCGATTTCATCACGTCTGGCCGCACGGAACCTGCGTGACAAGTCAGGACCAAGATACTGACGCAGGTGATGGGGCAGCGCCGAGAAGGCCAATAGCGCGGCATCCGTATCTATCTGCGTCTGTTGCGGCCAAGTCGGTGTGGCCAGCAGACTCCACAGCAAAACATCGGGGGCGCAGTGCAATTGGTCTTGCAAGATGTTGGGCGCATCGGAAGCGCCGTATTCAAGCAGGTTTGCCATCGCTTGAAGCACCTGTTCGTCCACATCTAAGCTGGACCCCATTTCTAACGTTTGAATGGCCTCAGCCCCAAACCCATAATGAATATACAATCTGGCCAGGTCACGCAGGACATCGGCATCAAGTTTACCAGCTGCAGTTGTCATCCCAGACCGCAACGCCCCAACTTGCGACCAAAATGGGCTGCCGGTTGACCATGCCTGAACATTGACCAGCTCATTGGGCAGACAGGCGCGTTCATGTGTTAGCCCAATCCTTGGTAAACTGCCTTTGAGGAAAGCTTCGTCCATGCTGGTCTGAGCCTGCAGATTAATTTGGCTCAAATCGCTTTTCGCTTCCGCAGGATTGGGGGCCACGTTTTCAGTGTGGCTCTGAACGCTCGACACGGGCGTATCGTCACTATGGCCTTTTGGATCATGGTGGCTGCGAGGCGTCAGCAAACCCTGCGACGCAGCGCGGCCAAACTGTTTGAGCAATTGATCTCGGGTTTCCTGCTGAGGATCAATTTTGATGGCGTCATCCACCTTAGGGTCAAGCGATAACCTTTCACGCGGCTCTTCCGGCACAACCGGTAGGGATGACATCATCAACCCTGCCGCCGCAGAGCGAGGTTCGGACCTAAAGCGTGTTTCCTGACCTGCAGCTGAGCCACTGCTGGAGTTTCGACGTGCCACTGGCCGAAAGCCTGTCAAAGATTCGACCATATCCTTGATGTCGAGGACCAACATTTTTTCCGCGTGCCAAAAGCCAGAAACCTCACAAGGGCACGCCACGCCCAAGATCAGGCCATTCCCGTTTCCAGTTGGTTTTGCAGAACTAAGCCGCTTGCCTGAGATTCTTTGAAACACAGAAGACGTATCGAAAGCGTAAGGACCGTCCTCAAGATTGAGAATGGCCGTCTCGTCGCGTTGGTTCAGGCTCCATTCCACCCTGTCCGGTAGCGTCAAGACAATGCGCGTGAAGTCCGCATGCTCGCCCGAACGGACGGTAACGGTCTGGGCGGCCGCAACAGTCGCAAAAAAAATGTTGAGCAAAACGCCATTCAAGAAAAGCCTCATCATGCTGCACCTTGCTTGATGGTTTTCAAGGCCTCCTCAAGATCGGAAAAGCTTGGGCGACAATGCGATGGTGTGTTTTGTCGTCCAACTTCGATACAGATATTGGTGGCGTGGTTGTGCAGGTTTGCCACAAGCACTTCGCGGATGAGTTGGTAAAAATGACCATCTTCTTCAACCACCGCTTTCACCTTACCAGCGAAAGGCCCGACAAAGCCGTAGGACAGGAAAACGCCCAAGAACGTTCCAACCAAGGCCCCACCAATCATTTTACCAAGAATTTCGGGCGGCTGATCAATTGACGCCATGGTTTTGATAACGCCCAGAACAGCCGCCACGATGCCCAAGGCCGGCAAACCATCGGCCATGGTTTGCAACGCATGGCTGGAATGTAGCGAATGGTGCAGATTGGCCTCCATTCGCTTTTCAAGAACTTCTTCAACTTGATGCGGATCATCGTAGTTCATTGATACCGACCGAAGTGTATCGCTGATCAAAGCAACCGCTTCTTTGTCGGCCTGAATTTTTGGATATCGCCCAAAAATCGACGAATCGTCAGGCGCTTCTATGTGCTCTTCAATGGCCATCGGACTTTGGCGAGCCAGTCTGATCAACTCGAACAGCAGACACAGCAGGTCGCGATAATCCTGAGGCTTCCATTTTGGCCCTTTGAACACCTTACCGATATCCTTCAAGGTTTGCTTGATGGCCGCGGTGTCATTGCTGATCAAAAACGCCCCGATAGCTGCGCCACCGATCATCATGAGTTCAAACGGAAGTGCCTTGATGATGATTCCCAGCTTACCACCAGCTGCCAGATACCCACCAAAGACCATTGAAAAAACGACCAGAATGCCAATTAGCCCGATCATCGTGTTCTCCGCATGCTACAATTTACGTAAGTCTGGCACAGGGGTATTAATGAACCCCTGACCTTTACCGTTATTCACGCGGCACATTGGCATTCCGGCCCGCCAGCACCACGCTGAAGCTATGCGCGGCTTCGGGGCTTAGGCCTGCCATGATCAATGCAGCAGCCTCGGGCCGCATACGGCCCAAGAACCCCGCAGCAAAGTTTGGGTCCATCTGTTCAAACAAGGCTGCGGCCTGCTTGGGTTTCATGCTTTCATAAACCTTGGTCAAACGATCCAAATCATTTTTGGATGCTGACTCGGCCACTTTAATCGTTTCGCGCAATCGGTCTTCAGCGGCCTTCAAATCAGCCAGCTTTTGGTCAATTTCACGGTCTGCAATTTTCAAGGCCTGCAACCGGTCGCGCAGTTCGGCCTCCTGACGTTCAATGCGGTCTTCTCGCGCTTTAAAAGCCTCAAGCATTTGCTTTAAATCATCCGAGGATTCGCATTCGCGAGGCAAAGGCGCTGCCTCCAATTGTGAGGTCTGGATTTTGTCAGGGGCCAACGCAAAAGCGTGCCCGGCCCCGTCGCCCAAACGTATCAACGCAGACCCCACAAGCATCGCTGCAACGATCACAAGCGCCCCTTTTCCTGACTGACGGCGGCGTTTTTTTATTGGAGTTGCGGTACGCATCAAGACACCTCACTCATGGCTGAGTCGTGCCGCTGAAAGACCGGACCCTCCGCCGCGGCCTTACCTGATCCCGTTTTGTGATCCGACTGTGGAAGGTCGTGCATCGAGGCCACGAGCAACTCCAGTCGCTTCGCAACGGATTCGGCCCTGTCCGTCAGCCCATCCAGCGAATGAGACGATGCATTTGCCGTAGCTTGTGCGGCCTCAAGCGTCTTGGTCAAATCATCAACCTGCGCCGAGAGAACGGCAACAGCACCGCCAACACCGTTTTCCAAGTCATTGAAACGGCTTAACCGGCGGGCCAGAACAAAACAGTAGACACCCGCGCCCAAAGCCCCGGAGACCAGCAAAATATCGGCAATCAGTTCCATTTCACATCCTCATGTCAGTTCAAGACGAATTCCATAATCAAAAGATCATTCACCCGGTCGCCACCGGTTACGATCTGAACACGGCGCAGCATTTGAGAGCGCAGTTTGACCAAAGCCCCATTTCCCTGGAAATCCGCTGCATCAAGCGCGCGCAAATAACTGTTGAGCACGTCGATCACGCGCGGAATCAATTGCTCGACCTCGCCTTTATGGTTCGGTCGCACCTCAAGCTGGGCCCGAAACCGCAAGTGTTTTCCCGATGTTCCGCTGTCGAGCGAAATCACCATCGGCTCCAACGGGATAAAAGCCACCTCCGGCATCGCAGAGATGTCCGAAGTTTTGGCTTCATCCGCATAGGATGCGCCCGCGGCATCACTCCCAAGAATCAGCCCTGAATACACGGCATAAAAGGCACCACCCCCGCCGATAAGGGCTAGCAATACCCCTATGATCAAAGGCAGTTTCGATGCTTTTTTCGGCGGCTCACTCTGCTTTTCTTCGGTATCGGCCATGGCTGCCCCTGATATTTTGCGCTCATCCAACTATAGGCCGACAGAAACTAACCGACTGTTAAGGCTGATCGGCGAAAGATGACCTGAGCGAACGGCAGAACGCCGGAATCAGGAGGCTGAGAATTGCAGCAGATCGGAAATGTCTGGAACAACCTAGAACCTCGCAAGCGGATCATAGTTGCCCTCGCAAGCATCGCCGTCTTCTCGGCGGTTCTGATGTTGGCGCGTATGGCATCCTCGCCGACCATGACGCTTTTGTATTCGGGATTGGAAAGCGGCCCTGCTGGCGAAGTTGTGGCAGCCCTTGAACAGCGCGGTGTGGCCTACGACGTGCGCGGCGGGGCAATCTTGGTGGATGCATCGCAGCGCGATGCTTTGCGCATGACTTTGGCCGGTGAAGGTCTGCCTTCGAATTCGTCGAAAGGGTACGAATTGCTGGATGGGCTTTCGGGTTTTGGCACGACATCGCAGATGTTCGATGCGGCTTATTGGCGTGCAAAGGAAGGGGAATTGGCCCGCACGATCGTTTCCCATCCTGCCATCAATTCCGCGCGTGTTCACATCGCAAACACCGGATCGAACCCATTTCAACGCAACTTGCAGCCATCGGCCTCGGTGATGATCAATGCCAGTTCAGGCGAGATTGGGAACAAACAGGCGCGCGCCCTGAAATACCTGGTGGCCTCTGCAATTTCCGGAATGTCGCCGGACAATGTCGCGATTGTCGATAGTGCTGGTGGTCTGATTGGCGGGACAGAGGAAATAGCAGGCGAAGCGCCGGATGATCGTTCGGAAACCATTCGCAACCGGGTTGAACGCCTTCTTGAAGCGCGTGTGGGACGCGGAAATGCAGTGGTCGAAGTCAGCGTAGACACCGTGACCAAACGCGAATCTGTGCGCGAACGGCGTATCGATCCGGAAAGCCGTGTCGCGATAAGCACCGAATCCGAGGAGCGAACAGACACGGCCACCGATCAGGGCGGCGATGTCACCGTTGCCTCAAACCTGCCAGATGGGGATGCCGCCGGGGATTCATCTTCAAGCCAGTCCAGCGAAACCCGCGAACGGGTGAACTACGAAGTGTCCGAAACCGAGAGAGAAGTAACGCTTGCCCCCGGTGCGATCAAGCGATTGACCGTTGCGGTACTGGTCAACGGCACAGCAGTTGTTGATGAAAACGGTGAGACATCCTTCCAGCCACGCCCCGAACAGGAGCTCGCGTCGCTTCAAGAGCTGGTGGCGTCCGCCATCGGTTTTGATGAGACCCGAGGCGATGTCATCACGATCAAAACCATGGAATTCCAGCCTGTTGAACCTTTGGGAACGGCGGCGGAATCATCGCTCTTGAGCCAGCTTCCACTTGATTTGATGTCGCTCATTCAGGCCGCTGTGCTTGGCTTGGTTGCCATCATCCTAGGCCTGTTCGTGGTGCGTCCGTTACTTGCGAAGCCGTCAACGCTTCCGCAAGATAGCAACGCACTTGCAGACATGCGTTCGGCTGAGGCTTCGGTAAATCCAGAAGCCCTGACCGGTGAAATTGACGACGGCCAAGCCGATCCGTCACGCATGTCGGTCATTGCCGAGCAAACCGACAAATCCAAATCTGACGCGGCTGACCTGCCTGCCCTTTCAGCTAGCGACGAGAACCCCGTCGAGCGTCTGCGCGCCCTGATTGGCGAGCGTCAGGAGGAAACGGTTGAAATACTGCGAAGTTGGCTTGATGGCGAAGAGGAGCCGATCTGATGTCCATTGCCCATTTGTTGGAAGATTTTTCAGCATATTCTGATGGTAACCCCATCGCCCTGACCGACGTTCTTTTGGAAGAACAAAGGCTTGAATCCTTTGAAACAGGGTATCAAGCCGGATGGGAAGATGCGGTCAAAGCGCAGTCTGATGCGTCGCGCCATATTTCAGCAGATCTGGCCCAAAACATTCAGGATTTGTCTTTCACCTATCAAGAAGCCCGCTCTGCAGTGATCGAATCGTTGGCACCATTGCTGACACAAATGGTCGAAACGGTATTACCCAAACTGGCCCATCAGCACCTTCCGGATCGGGTGGCAGAAGTGGTGCAAACGCTGGTCGCGGAGCAAGGTCAACACAGGGCGATTATTCAGGCCTGCGCAAAAGAAATCCCTGCGCTGGAAGATCTGCTGTCCCACGATCCTGAAATGGACGTCACACTTGATGAAGACGGAACACTGGCCGAGGGGCAAGTGCGCATAAAATTGGCACAGACAGAGCACGAACTCGATCTTCGCGCGGTTCTTGATGGTCTGGAGCGCGCCGTTTCGAACTTTTTTGATGATGAAATCAAGGGAACAGCCTGATGGAAGAGACCGAACACACACTGGAAAAGGCACGGGATGATATGAAAAATCCGTTTTCATCAGTTCCAATTGAGATCACCATTTCCGTGGGCAAGGCTCGGCCGCTCATCCGCGATCTTCTCAAACTTCGAAAAAATGCCGTTTTGCCCTTGGATAAGAGGGTGGATGATGCTGTTGAGCTGTATATCGGGGAACGGCTTATTGCCCGTGGTGAGTTGGAAGAACTAGACGGCGATCAAAAAGGCCAGTTGGCCGTTAGACTTACCGAAGTCGCAGATCTGCGTGACGACCTGGAATGATTGGACCGTGGAAACTTATCGGGATGGTCGGCTGTCTCGCTACGGTCGGGAACACCGCAGCAGCGCAGGGCATTTCAATATCTTTCGGCGACGACGGGTCTGTTTCGGCTCAAACCATTCAATTGATCCTTTTGATCACGGTGCTAAGCTTGGCGCCGGGAATAGCGATCATGGTTACATGCTTTCCATTTATGGTGACTGTCTTGGCGATCTTGCGCCAAGGAATTGGGCTGCAGCAATCGCCACCAAACATGCTGATTGTCAGTCTGGCGCTGTTTTTGACCTATTTCGTCATGGAGCCCGTTTTCACCCAAGCATGGGTGCAAGGACTCAGTCCATTGATGGAAAACGCTATCGACCTCGACGAAGGCATGCGCCTCGCCATCAGCCCGTTTCGTGATTTCATGGCGGGCCGTGTCGACGCGGATACGTTTGTGGCAATGGCTGAGTTGCGGCCTGAAAACACTTTGGACAGCCCAAGCGCTGATGCGCCACTCTCGATTCTGGTTCCCAGTTTCCTTTTGTCGGAAATTGCGAAGGCATTTCAAATTGGGTTTCTGATTTTCCTGCCTTTCCTGATCATTGATTTGGTTGTGGCCGCAATTTTGATGTCGATGGGGATGATGATGGTGCCACCTGCAATCGTATCCCTTCCGTTCAAGCTGGCCTTTTTCGTCATCGCAGATGGCTGGACATTGATCGCAGGAAGTTTGGTCAGGGGCTATTTTTAGGCTCTGACCTAGGCGCGGCATATCTTGGACCGGTGCTTTGGCACGCCGTCACCAAAAGCGCTAAACAGAGCGCGTAATTGTTTTGGCCCGCGCCGCCCTGAAGATCGCGGAAATGGCCTTCCTTATCCGCTTTCAAATAGCGCTTTCTTCCCTGACGATGCACGTCCCGCACGGAGCCCATTCGCAGTAACACGCGACCGTTACCCGACATCACCTCTATGTCGGGATGCACCGTCATTCATTTGTTCAGGTCCGACAAGCCAACCGTGCTGATCGTCGGCAATCTGACGCCGTATCAGCCCTCTGGTCGGCGCAATTCGCAGTGCTGCGCGTCAGGGGGAATGCGCCCGACTGTTTCGCCCCCAATAGACTGTCACGTGTTCAACATTAAACAACATAAAAGGAACGGCATCGGATCGTCACAGACCGAACGTCGCACGCAACAAAAAACCTTTTGCGGCTTTTGTACAACGGACGTTCTCTCTAGGCTGTTCAAAGAGATTTCAACGTCTCTGAGAACGGACTCAGCTGAGGGTTTCCCGGATCGAAGCAAGGAGCGAATTTCGGTGTTTTCGGGCCTCTAACGCGGTTTCCATGTCGACACTGACAAACTGGACCGGCGTGTTGGGTTGCAACTGTCCGATCAAGTCCATATCGGCCGAAATGACTGTGCCCAGCATAAAGTAACCCCCGCCCGATACTGCGTCGCGATGCAGTACAATGGGCTCTTGCCCACTAGGAACCTGAACTGATCCATAGGGATAGCAGGCATCAGTGATGTTGGACGGGTCAGAACCCGCACTGAACGGTTGCTCGCGGGGGACGAAATCCAGCGGCCGCCCACCTTGAAAGCGATAGCCCATGCGATCAGCCTCGTTCGCGACCTTCCACGTATCGTCGAAAAAGCTGCGCTGCGACTCTTCGGTAATACGGTGCCAATAAAGCCCCGGTAGCATCCGAAGTTTCGCAGTTGTGCCAGGAAGGCGGCGATGTTCAACGGGCACGGAGGTGCCAGCGCGCGCCTTAACACCAGGCTTGCCAAGCGGCAAAGAATCACCCGGTTGGATCGCGCGGCCGTCAACGCCGCCAAGTGCACCAATGGGATAGGTCGAGCGGCTACCAAGATGGGGCTGCGTATCGATCCCACCTGAAATGGCAATATAGGCGCGCGCGCCTGCTTTGAGGAAATCAAAAGACAGCACCTGCCCCTTTTTCACCTCAAGCGCCGTCCATGTCGGGTGTTCTTCTCCGTCCAGCTTGGGCGGCAGTTCAGCACCGCAGACGGCAACCATGGCATCTTCGGTGAACTCCAGTTCAGGGCCAACAAACACCGATTCAAGCCCGGCGGCGGTTTCGGGATTGCCAACCAGCAGGTTGGCGGCCCTCATGGCCAGGCGGTCCATCGCACCACCCATTGGAATCCCAAGATGGTAGTAGCCCGGTCGGCCAAGATCTTGGATTGTGGTCATGATGCCCGAGGTAATGACATTAATCGGCATAAAGGGCCTCCATCAGCTTGGCGTTGGTGCCGTCCATGTCGGCGTTGAAGTCATCAAGCGA
>Ga0102932_1000087_pt1 | contig 38232 bp, 14 predicted proteins | sample SalPonR1_C_D2_MG_FD_78212 | JGI IMG/M metagenome (GOLD analysis project Ga0102932, IMG submission 78212) | Salt pond soil microbial communities from South San Francisco under conditions of wetland restoration - Salt Pond MetaG R1_C_D2_MG | ecosystem: Environmental > Aquatic > Marine > Intertidal...
CTGATGTTTGTATGCACAAGTGTTAAAGCGCAAATGTTTGACCTGAAATCTGATTTCACTCGTCAAGATACACTCAGGGGCGCCATCACACCAGAAAGAGATTGGTGGGATCTTACCCACTATCAACTATCCGTGGCTGTTGATATCTCAAACCGTTCATTGTCAGGCAGTAATGTAATAAGCTACCGGGTGCTTGAGCAGGATAGTGTGATGCAAATTGATCTCCAACAGCCAATGGAGATATCCCGTGCAACTCAAAATGGTTATGAATTGCCGGTTGAACGTATTGGCAGTGCGTGGTTTGTGACCCTGAAAGATGAGCAAACCGTGGGTGATATTCACCAGCTAGCGATTCATTTTGAAGGAACTCCCACTGTAGCCGCAAACCCGCCATGGTCTGGCGGAATCACATGGGAAACAGATAGCAACGGACAGCCTTTTATTGCCAACTCTAACCAGGGTGACGGTGCGAGCATATGGTGGCCAAATAAAGATCATCCTTACGATGAGCCAGATAGTATGAGAATAGGCGTTACTGCACCTGAAGATTTGATGGCGGTATCAAACGGGCGCCTGACATCAAAAGAAGAGCATACAGATGGAAGAATCACCTGGAATTGGCAGGTGGTGAACCCTATTAATAATTATGGAGTAAATCTAAGTGTGGGTGATTATGTACACTTTGGTGAAGACTATGAAGGCGAGGCAGGCTTGCTAACGCTTGATTACTACGTGCTTCGGGAGAATGAAGAGAAAGCCCGCGAACATTTTTACGGGCAGGTTAAACCGATGATGGACGCGTTTGAATATTGGTTTGGCCCCTACCCTTTTTATGAAGACGGCTTCAAATTAATAGAAGTACCGTATCTGGGAATGGAGCATCAGAGTGCCGTAACGTATGGTAATGGCTATCAGAATGGCTATCTCGGGATCGATCGGAGTGGCTCGGGGTGGGGTCTCACCTTTGATTTTATCATTATTCATGAAACCGGACATGAATGGTTTGCTAATAGTATTACCTACTCTGATGTGGCAGATATGTGGATTCACGAGAGTTTTACCAATTACTCAGAAAGTCTATACCTCGACTACCACCATGGAGAACAGGCAGCGAATGAATATGTTCAGGGCCTGCGGGCAGGCATCTCAAATGACCGGCCCCTTTTAGGGATAAGGGGCGTCAACTATCGCGGGTCTGGCGATATGTATAATAAAGGCGGTAATCTTCTACATACAATTCGACAGATTGTGGATGATGATGAAATTTGGCGACGAACCTTGCGTGGTCTCAATCAGGAGTTCAGACATCAAACCGTCTCATCCGAACAGGTTGAATCTTACATTATCCAAAAAACCGGTATCCCTTTAGATACAGTATTCAATCAATATTTGCGTGATATCCGAATTCCGCTATTTGAGTACTTCTTTAGAAATGGTGAACTACAATATCGCTGGAATAACGTGGTTGACGGATTTAAAATGCCGGTTGATGTGAGTATAGGTGGTAAGAATTTGAGGCTGGAGGTAACTGATGAATGGGAAGCGATGACGTTGGATACTGAATTGGCAACCTCATTACGGGTAGACCCAAACTACTATGTCGGATATTTCAACTTACTGGGACTGGGTGATACCTTTGGAGAGTAGCTTAAAATAATGATGCCTTTCAAGCCACCAGTTTGAATAAAAAAGAGATCGCTTTAAAAATTAATACATGTAATTTTTTTTAGAGAAGCGGGTAAATACTTTGGTGTACTTAAGCAGCGAAATAAAAGGTATCATATTGGCGTCATTTCAGAGGTTTATATTATTAATTTTGATCTTTTTAGTGTATAGTTGAAAATGGATGTTATTCCTGCGGATCTACTTATACAAATGGGTAAATACTGCATGCAGATAAACAAGAAATTTTTGCTGGCATCACGGTAGCTGAGCTTACAAAATATAATCGATATCGATAAAGCGATTTATGAGTTCTGAAAAAATAAAGGCGTTGGAAAACGCATATGAACGATTAATGGCTATTAGCTTAAATCAGGTTCCACTCGAAGGAATAGAAGATCTTGTTGATCCGGATGTGATGGGTTATGGAACGACTTTGGATGAACAGATATTTGACCTGAACGGTTACATGACGCTGATAAGGAATCAGGAAAAACAGGCTGCTGATGCAAATCTGGAATTTCAGTTCAACCGGCAAAAAGTTCATCGCAGAATATCTCCGGAAGAAGATATGGCCCTGTTCGTAGAGCTTATTAAGGCCACTATTAATTCAGATCAGATTTCCAGCGAATTTGAATTTCGTTTTTCAGCTCTTTTCGAGTACAAGAACAGTGAATGGAAGCTCGTTCATTGGCATGGCTCCATTCCCTCAGATACTGAAAATGATACATGGCATATCGAAGAGTGGAAGGCTGAAAAAAAACGCATGGAAAGCCTTGTTGAAGAACGCACCAGGGAGCTTAGAGAGACCCAGGAACAGCTGATCCAACAAGAGAAACTTGCCTCTCTGGGGCAGCTGACTGCCGGCATTGCCCATGAAATCAAGAATCCACTCAACTTTGTAACCAACTTCTCCGATTTAAATATTGAGTTGGTTGAGGAGATACGAAACGAACTTCAGGGAGCTTCAGGCTCTTCAAACTCAGATGTTGACCATGATCTTATCCTGGAAATCATGGAAGACATCGAGGCCAACCTCAATAAAATTCATGAGCACGGGTCACGGGCCGATCGTATAGTGAAATCGATGCTCCAGCATTCCAGGGGCAGCGAAGGTATTAAAGAACCAACAGATTTAAATGAGCTTGTTCAGGAGTACGTTACCCTTTCATTTCACGGTATGCGTGCAGGGGATAATCCCATTAATGTGGAGTTGGTTTTTGATCTCGACAAGTCAATTGAATCCGTCCCGCTGATAACAGAAGACTTTACACGGGTTATCGTGAATCTATGTAATAATGCATTTGATGCAATGAGGGAAAAGCAGGGTTCAGGACAAAAAGTGCCCCGAAGTCCCGGGACTTCGGACAGCACTCAGCAAGGGAGGAGTGATTACCAACCCAAGCTAACGATTCGAACCTTTCAGCATGCCAACACCGTAACCATCGAAATTGAAGACAATGGTCCCGGCATACCTGAAGAAATGAAAGACAAAATATTAGAGCCGTTTTTTACGACCAAAAAAGGGACAGCGGGTACTGGATTGGGTCTGAGTATCACCAACGATATCGTAAAAGCTCATGGCGGAGATTTAACCATTTCTGAGGCGGGCAAAGAAGGAACTACATTTAGAATTGAACTGCGAGACTTGTAATGAGCAACACTATTCCTGCTGAGCTTAAAGAGGCCTATGAAAAGGCTGTATCATATATCTTTCACACGATGCCTGTTTCCCAAATGGATATCGATTCGGTTATTGCTGAGGATGTTATGATTTACGGGACAAACGTAGATGAGAATATATTCGGAATAGACGGTTTCAAGCGCATTATGAACATGCAGGCTGAAGAGATGAAAGGCCTTGAGCCCAGTTTTGAGAGAATTCCTGTTATGCAACATGTTTCAGATGACAAAAGAGTTGGCCTGTTCATCGAGGAAGTGAAAATGACTGTTAAAGCTGGCGAGACCGTCAATATAAGTGATGTCCGGATGTCTTTTGTGATGAAGAATATTGATGGATCATGGAAGCTGATTCATGGGCACGGCTCTAAACCGGTTGAGTCCGAAGAAGACCCCTGGCACATAAAAGAGTGGCAGCAGGAAAAGGAGAAGCTTGAAAAAAGAGTGGCTGAGCAAACGACAGACCTTCGGCAGAAAAATCTGGAGCTTGAAATTGAGGCTGCTTCTGAGCGGGTTCGGGGAAAAGCGATGGGAATGCAGAGTCCGGATGATATTGTAAAAGTTCTGCATGTAATGAAGGAAGAGATTGACCGATTTGAGCTTGGAAATAGTGGAACCTGGCTCTGGACCCTCACTGAGGATCAGAAAATCGTTCATTGGGAATTAGCTGATCATCTGTTTGAAGATGGACTCAGCGCGTTAAACCTTGTTTTTGATCCATACGGGAACGAACTGACAAACACTTTTATAGAACAGATAGGCTCCGACTTCTTTTCATATTATTACACCGAAGACGATCTTATAAACTATATAGAATCACTCACAGAGTTTTTAACTGAAGCGCCTTCTACATTAATAGAGGCGGTAGAAAGCGGCCAAATAACTGAAATGTGGCAGCTCTGTTCCACCTTTTCGAAAGGCCTAGTAGGGCTTATGTTTTTTACAGAACCTTCCGAGAAGACCAGGCAGATTCTCATAAAAATTACGGATGCTTTTGGCCTTGCCTACCAGCGTTTTATAGATTTGCAGGAAGCCGAAAAGCGACGCCGGGATGCCGAACTTGAAGCGGCGGTAGAGCGCGTTCGTTCCCGGGCTATGGGCATGCAGGAACCCAATGATATTATGAGTGTTCTTGACGTCATTAAAGAGGAATTTGAGAAGTTTGAGCTTGAAAATATGGGTACCTGGTTCTGGATCTTTAACGATGATAATACCCTCACGCAGTGGGACATATCAGAAATTGATCTGAATGGCACCATGGCAAATGTAAATATTACGATTGATCTGGATGACTCTTTTGTCATATCATCACATAAGCCAAAAATGAGGAGTGAGGGTTACTATAATGTAGCATGGCAAGAAGACCGGCTGCAGGCGCTGATTGAAGAGATCATAACGCTTGATCCCGAAAATGGAGACATGTTCAAAGAGGCTGTTAATGAAGGTCGAATCACATCGTACTGGCAGGCCTGTGCACCATTCTCAAGAGGAGTATTAGGCCTCGACTACGCGTTCGAACCACCAGAACATCTTGAGCCCATTCTGAAAAAAATGGCGACTGCTTTCGATATGGCCTATCGCCGGTTTGAAGATTTGCAGGAGGCCGAGCGGAGAGCCAGGGAATCCAGGATTGAGTCTGCCCTCGAGAGAATTCGGTCTCAGTCTCTGGCAATGCAATCCTCGGATGAGCTTAGGAATGTGGCTGATGTACTCTATGAACAGATGCGTAAGCTGGATTTGCCACTGCTTGAGGGAAGCGCCATTCACTTCTATGAAAAGCATGACGACGAGATCGAGGCGTTGTTTAATATGCCATCAGGCGTGACATCAGATGAGCATGTAGCCGACCGGGCATTCTTCCCGAAAGATTCCTGCTGGGTAACAAAGGAATGGCTCAGAAAATATGAGTCAAAAGACAAGGTTTATGACGTATTCACCACAAAAAAGCAGCAAAAAGAGTGGGTAAAAGTGTTGAAATCGCACGCCCCGAGTATTGGGTCCATAGCAAGTATGGAGGAGCCACAGCCTACCCACATGCATTTCGTAGACTTCTCAGGGGGGGCGATGGTGGTTGTATCGCTGGACCCGATTTCAGATGACACGAAATCTCTTCAAAAACGGGCAGCAGCTGTTTTTGATTTAGCTTACCGGCGATACTTAGATCTTAAAAAAGCTGAGTACCAGGCATACGAATCCAAAGTGGAGGCCAGCCTGGAGCGGGTTCGCGGCATGGCGGCAGCAATGAACCACAGTGACGACCTGATGCAGATCGCCGAAGCGATGTTCATGGAGATGGAAATCCTTAAAATTAATCCGCTCCGGTATGGTTTAGGTATCATCGATAAAGAAGCTAAGGAAGCGGAGTTGTGGGCATCCACCGTAAATGACGGGCATTATCTTGATATGCTGGGAAATCTTTCGCTTACCTGGCATCCTATGCTGATGAAGGTTTTGGATGCGTGGGATGCACAGCATGAGGAGTTGATCTATGAGCTAAAAGGAAAAGAGCTGAACGACTACTACCGTAGAGTGGGAAAAATAAACCCCGAAATCCCTGATCTTGAAAAGCTGCAAGATCCAAAAACTGATATTGTCCACTACGTCAGTTTTTTCCCATTCAAAACCGGTACACTTTACGCTTTTACTGATGGAGAACCTGATGAGGATGGAAGATCAATATTGAAACGGTTTGCTAACGTATTTGAACAGGCCCACATCCGCTATGGTGATCTCCAGACCACTGAAATGCAGGCACGTCAGATTATGGAAGAACGCGATCGTCTTGCAGACACAATCAAAGAACTCAGGGCTACGCAGGAACAGCTCGTTCAGCAGGAAAAACTAGCCGGTCTTGGTCAGCTTACCGCCGGTATTGCTCACGAAATAAAAAATCCGCTGAATTTCGTAAATAACTTTTCGGAGGTAAGTATTGAGCTGATTGAAGAAGCCAGAGAAGAGTGCCGGCGGGTAGCCGATGAAATAAAGCGAGAAAAGTCTGCACAAAAAAGTTCAGGGACGGAGACGGATGATGCTAAAGGTGAGCAAATGCCTTCAGAGGGTCAGGAAAACAGCAGTAATCAGACACCTGATCCCGACCCCGATCTGATTCTTGAAATACTGGGTGATATTGAATTCAACCTGAGGAAAATTAACGACCATGGAACTCGTGCAGATTCTATCGTTAAATCGATGCTCCAGCATTCAAGAGGGGGATCAGGTAAAATGGAGCCTACAAAAATTAACAGTCTTATTAAAGAGTATACAAACCTCGCTTTTCACGGTATGAGAGCCGGTAAAAATGCATTCAACCTGGATCTCGATCTTGACCTTGAGCCAGATTTAGGTGACGTAAACCTTATTGCAGAAGATTTTAGCCGTGTACTTTTAAACCTTTGCAACAACGCTTTTGATGCCATGCGTGATAAAATTACATCGAGTAGAGAATTATCAGACAACTACCTGCCTAAATTATCCGTAAGAACAAAACGAAATGGCAGTTCAGTGACTATTGAAGTAGAAGATAATGGCCCGGGGATATCTGAAGAGATGAAGGATAAGATTATGCAGCCATTCTTCACGACGAAGAAGGGGACCGCAGGAACCGGACTAGGACTCAGTATCACAAACGACATTATTAAAGCACACGGGGGGAATTTAACGGTTAAATCGTCTCTTGGTGAAGGCTCGGTGTTTATTGTTAAATTAACTGCATGAAGTTGATAGGTATATAAAAAAAGATTAGGACTCAGTTTCTATTCTCTCATATTAAAATGATTTTGAGATTATAGCGGCAGCTGAAATGGTATCGATATTATTACCCGGGTACTTGGGAGTTTTTGAGAAGCCCACCAGTTTATTTTCCTGCTGCCAATTATTTCACGATAGGATTGGCAGTAATTAAATTCAAGATGAACAAATACAATCGGTTACGGTATGGATTTTGATCTATTTAATTTCGCATAATATGCCGGCTGGTTATCAGTAACTTTGCGTTTTAAAAACTACCCGAAATTGGCCATCGACCCGAAAACCGTATCTGCTTATTAAAAAAAAACGGAGTGACTTGTGAACTATGAAAATTCCCCCGCTTCTTCAATACTAAACCGGCTTACGCATCTACACTGGTTGAAAATTTTATGCTTAATCATCCTGATGATAGCCCTTTCTTTTCAGGCTTCTCCACTGATGGCACAGGGTGAAGAAACCCCGGCTTCATTTCTCTCAACTGAAGCTCCTTCCCTCAGGTTCGAACACCTTAAAGTGGGTGATGGATTGGCTCAGGGTAGCGCCAACACGATCACTCAAGACAGCCAGGGATTTATATGGATTACAACACAAAGTGGTCTGCATCGGTATGATGGATATGAATTTGAGGTGTACAACTATACCGCTTTTGACTCTACCTCACTTTCGGAGGGATGGGTGTGGCACACTGAAGAATCCAAGAACGGAGATATGTGGGTTTCAACCAATTCCAGTGGACTTAACAGAATGGACAGGGGCACCGGTAAGTTTACGCACTATATGCACGACCCCAGCGATTCTACAAGTTTATCAAGTGATTGGACAAGGTTCCTCTATGAAGATAGTCGAGGCAACCTTTGGGTTTCAACAGATAATGATGGCCTGAACCTGATGCGCGCAGGTGAAGACGGGATATTTAAGCGTTTTTATCACGAACACGATGATTCAACTACCATTTCAAGTAATAGAATCTACTTTATTAATGAAGATGCCGATGGGTATATCTGGGCCGGCAGTGCAAATGGGTTAAACCGGATAGATCCAGAAACCGAAGAAATTACCCGGTTTTTATTTGATCCTGATGCTGCTGAAAGATACGGAGTGTCCGGAAATGTATTTGATAGCTATCAATCTGAGCTGAATGAAAATATTTTCTGGCTTGCAACTGCAAACGGCCTTGTCCGCTTTAATAAAAACACGAGTGAAAGTGAGCGATTTATTATTGAGCCAAACAAGGATGGATTGAATCCGCTTAATTTAATTCACCAGGTGGTTCCTGATCCTGGTTTATCCGGAGTATTCTGGGTAGCAGGACCGGGTACCGGAGTTGCCCGCTTTGATGTTCGAACAGAAGAGTTCACAACTTATCGCAACGACCCGAGAGACCCTAACAGCCTCGCAGAAGATTATGCGCAATCAATTTTTGCTGATCAATCCGGTACAATCTGGGTTGGGTATACGGCTGAGGGTATCAGCTCTTTCAATCCCGGCGCCGTAAATTTCTGGCATCTGCGTCATAATCCTGACGACACGTCAAGTCTTTCACCAGGTATAGTATGGGGCATCTACGAAGACAGCCAGGGAACTCTTTGGGTAGGTACGGACGCAGGGCCGACAACCAGGTATCTCACCCAGTACCATTCGGAAAGGGGTGCAGTGAGGTACCATCAGTTCGACCCCAATAATAACAATACTCTACTTCCGGGGTTGCATTGGCGATTTGCTGAAACAAGTGATGGTCGTTTCTGGGTGGGCGGAAATGCAGGACTGAGCCGTTTGAATAGAGACACAGGTGAGGTAACGCGGCTCCGCCAGCAAGGAGGCAATAATTTTATCTTCAATTTAATGCCTATGCAGAGTGATAGTAATAAATTCTGGATAGCCAATGGAGGTGGCTTGGACGTTTTTGATACGGAAACAGAAACATATGCCAAAATACAGATTAGACCCGATAGCCTGGAAAGTGAACCGGGGGTTCTCGACATTTATGAAGATTCTCAAAATCAGCTGTTATGGCTCGGTACAAGTGAAGGACTGATACGGTACAATATGACTGACAGTACATCCGAAGCCTTTACCTATAACCCAGCCGACACGACTTCCATCAGTGACGATGTCATATTCAAAGTGACTCCCCAGGACTCTGATCCCGATATATTGTGGCTTGCAACCCAGAGTGCGGGACTAAATCGCTTTAATACGCGTACAGAAACAGCCACCCACTTCACCACAGCTGACGGATTAGCTGATGATCACATTTATGGCTTGCTTAAAGATGAAAACGGTACATTCTGGATGAGTTCAAACGGCGGGCTGATCAACTTTGACCCTGAAACTTTCAGTATTAGAAACTATGGATTAGATGATGGTTTAATCGCCCTGGAGTACAACCAAAATGCCTACTTCAGAAGCGATAGCGGCATTATGTATTTTGGCAGTGCAAAAGGTGTAACCGCATTCATACCTGAACAGCTAACCATCAATGAAAGGCCACCACAGATTGTGCTTTCAGATTTCAGGCTCTTCAACAAATCCGTTATCGTTGCACCGGACTCCCCGTTGCAGCAGGCTCTTGCTGAGACGGAGACCATCACATTAAATCATAAACAGAATGAAGTGGCGTTCGATTTTGTCGCTTTGCACTATACAAACCCGAATAGAAACCAGTATCGCTATCAGCTGGTTGGTTATGATGAAGACTGGATTGATGCGGGAACACAGCGAACGGCTAATTATACTAACTTATCATCTGGAGATTATACATTTCAGGTGATTGCGGCCAACTCCGATGGAGTGTGGAATAATGAAGGCGCGTCTGTAAACCTATCAATTCTGCCTCCCTGGTACCAAACCTGGTGGGCATATTTGATTTTTGCGGGGATGTTTGGATTTATTGTTTTTGGTGTAGACCGGGTTCAGCGAAAGCGATTGAGCAAAAAAGAACGTGAGCGCGCCGCATTGCGAGAAGCTGAACTGCGTGCCGAAGCTGAAAACAAACAGCGTGCCGATGCCGAGCAACTCAGTAAAATCGGTCAGACTATTACGTCTACTTTGTCTGTTGACAAAATTATCGAAACAGTGTACGAAAACGTTAACGCTCTGATGGATGCCTCTGTATTTGGTGTTGGAATTTACAGCAGCCAGAAAAACAGCCTTCTTTTCCCGGCAACGAAAGAAAAAGGCGATATGCTGCCACCCTACTCTTTTAATCTGAATGAAGAAGCACGACTTGCCGTATGGTGCTTTAATAACAATAAAGAAATTGTTATAGGTGACTACGAAAACGAGCATCAAAAATATATTAAGGAGTATAAGAAGCCCGTTGAGGGTGGGGAACCTGCCTCAGTCATCTACCTTCCACTAATCCAGAAGAATAAGGTGATTGGAGTAGTCACTATACAAAGCTTTGAAAAAAATGCCTACACCGAGTATCATATAAACCTTCTTCGTAACCTGGCTACCTATGCAGCAATTGCACTGGATAATGCTTCAGCTTACAGGCAGCTGAATGCTACATTGAGTGAACTTAAAACGACACAAAATCAGCTTGTACAGCAGGAAAAACTGGCGTCTCTGGGTCAGCTCACTGCGGGGATCGCTCATGAAATCAAGAACCCACTCAATTTTGTGAATAATTTTTCTGAATTGAGTGTAGAGTTGGTGGAAGAAGCTAGAGAGGAGCTGCGACGGAGGGCCGAAGATGGAGGACCGGGGAGTGCCGAAGCGGAGCGTAGGCGAGGGGTGTCTGATGAGACAACAGATATAGTGATGGATTCCGACCTTATCCTTGACATCCTCGACGACATTGAAGCCAACCTTCACAAAATCCATGAACACGGTTCTCGGGCTGATGGCATTGTCAAATCGATGCTTCAACACAGCCGTGAAAAAACCGGCAGCATAGAGCCGACCGACCTCAATGCACTCATCAAAGAATATGTAAATTTATCTTTTCACGGTATGCGAGCCGGCAAAAATTCATTTAACCTGGATATAGACCTTCAGCTGGACGATACGATCAGCGAGGTTCCTTTAGTGGCTGAGGATTTCTCACGGGTGATTTTGAACTTGTGCAACAATGCTTTTGATGCCATGCAAGTCGCAGGGCACAAGGCGCAAGATGCAGGGGAGTATGAACCAAAATTAACGGTTCGAACGAGATCTGAAAATGGCTCTGTCATCATAGAAATTGAAGACAACGGGACAGGTATTCCCGATGAGATGAAGGATAAGATTATGCAGCCATTCTTCACGACGAAGAAAGGGACCGCAGGAACCGGGCTGGGTCTCTCGATAACAAATGATGTTGTGAATGCGCATGGGGGCACCATGAAAATTCTCAACAACCAGGATCAGGGTACTACATTCGTGATCATGCTACCAAAATCTTAATTCATCAAAGTCATGCCGAACTCCCAGGACATTGCAGAAAAACTAAAACAGCGCGAAGCTGAATTAGACCTGATCAGCAGGGTACAAGAAGGTCTGCTTGAAAAAAAGGATCTGCGGGAGATCTATGAGCTGATCGGAGAACAGCTCAGAGAACTTTTTGATGCACAGGTGACAGGCATCTATACGTTTGATCACGATTCTGAAACCGAACACTTCCAGTATCTCTATGAGGATGGTGAACGATTGTTCCCTGAATCCCGTCCCCTGAACAAGCTAAGAAAGTGGATTATTCAAAAAGCTGACACGCTTTTAATCAATGAAAATTCAAATAAAAAAATTGAAGAGATCACGGGCGTAGAGATTAATCCTGTGCCCGGTACGCGGTTTCCTATGTCAATGTTGTTTGTTCCACTTATCATAGATGATACCGTTACGGGTTGTCTGAGCCTGCAGAATCTGGACCGTGAGCAGGCGTTTCAGGAGTCGGATGTACAGCTTCTAACAACGCTGGCCAACAGCATCAGTATTGCCCTCGAAAATGCAAGGCTATTCAACGAAACCGAACAGCGAAATGCTGAACTGGCGGTGATTAACAGCGTACAGCAGGGACTTGTTGCTGAGATGGATATGCAGGGTATTTACGATCTTGTAGGCGACCGTATACGAGATCTGTTTGATGCACAAGTGGTAATCATTGCTACATTTAATCATGAAGATAGCTTAGAGCATTTTCAGTACTTATATGAAAATGGTAAGCGGGTTTATCCGGATTCGAGGCCAATAGATAAAATTCGTGAGCGGCTGATTAAGACACAAAAGCTCATCTCTATTAACGAAAACTCAGAACAAGCTTTCACTAATATTACAGGTGAAACCCCAAAAGCCGTCCCCGGCACAGACTGGCCAAAATCTATGGTTTATGTGCCTCTGAATGTTGGAGATAGTGTAAGAGGGTACGTAAGCCTTCAAAATATTGATAAGGAACACGCTTTTAGTGATACCGATATACGACTGCTTAGTACATTGGCTAACAGCATGAGTGTGGCATTGGAAAACGCCAGGCTTTTTAATGAAACAGAGCAGCGAAATGCTGAGCTGGCCGTTATCAACAGCGTGCAGCAGGGCCTCGTGGCCGAAATGGATATGCAGGGTATCTATGATCTGGTCGGCGATCGAATCCGCGATTTGTTTGATGCACAAGTTGTGGGAATCAACACCATTGATAATCAAAAAAAGATTGAGCACTTCCACTATTTCTATGAGGACGGAGGGCGTATTTACCCGGAATCACGTCCATTAGATAAGCTTAGGGAGTATCTTGTTCAAACAAAAAAGCTGCTTTTGGTAAATGAAAATCTTCAGGAAAAGACAGAGGGAATAACTGGGAGCCCGGTAAAAGCCATACCCGGTACGGTAATGCCAAAATCTATTCTATTTGTGCCGATGGTGGTGGTGGATGAAGTCCGCGGATATGTAAGCCTACAGAATCTTGACAAGGAGTTTGCCTTTAGTGAATCAGACGTCCGCTTGCTGAAAACGTTGGCTAACAGTATGAGTGTTGCTCTCGAAAATGCGCGGCTCTTTAATGAAACGACACGGCTTCTTGGCATTACCGAGCAGCGTGCAACGGAGCTCCAGACAGTTAACCGGATTAGCCAGGCGCTTGTATCTCAGCTTGAATTCGATGCATTAATAAAGCTGGTAGGTGAATTGATGAAGGAAACGTTTCGCGCCGACATTGTCTACGTAGCTCTTTATGATAAGGAGACGGATATGATTCATTTTCCATTTGAGTATGGTGACAAAAACGAGCCCAGAAAATTTGGAAATGGATTTACCGAACGTATCATTTTGAATAATGAACCGCTTCTGATCAATAAGGATGTTGCTGATATTCGTGAACAGCTGAAAGCAAAACAGATTGGGCGGGTGATGTCCTCATTCCTGGGAGTGCCTGTATTGATTGGACAAGAACCCATCGGGGTGATCAGTGTTCAAAGCACCGAGGAAGAAGGCCGTTTCAATGAAAACGATCTGCGCTTGCTAAATACCATCGCTGCAAACGTAAGCCTGGCGATGCAAAATGCAGAAGCCTATCAAAAAATGCGCTCCGCACTGAACGATCTGAAAGATGCACAGGAACAGCTCATACAGCAGGAAAAACTCGCCAGCCTTGGCCAGCTTACGGCAGGAATTGCGCATGAGATTAAAAACCCGCTTAATTTTGTAACTAATTTTTCTGATCTCAGCATCGAACTCATCGATGAGATACAGACAGAACTCAAAGAGATTTTCTCGGAATATGGAATTGACAATCCAGATGTACTTGATGTACTAAGTGATGTGGGTATGAACCTTGATAAGATTTTTGAGCATGGAAAAAGAGCGGATAGTATTGTTAAGTCTATGCTTCAACACTCTCGCGGCACCTCGGGAGAAAAAGAGCCAACAAACCTGAATGCGCTGATACGTGAATACGTGAATCTTACATTTCACGGTATGCGTGCCGGCAAGCACCCGATAAATGTAGATATCGATCTGCAATTGGATGACTCTGTTGGCGATATACCTATGGTGGCAGAAGATTTTTCGAGGGTGATACTGAATCTTTGTAACAACGCATTTGATGCCATGAGAGATAAGCTCAAGGTGATCAAAGCGGAATCGAATGGCAAATCATCAAAAAAATACGTACCGAAATTAATTGCCAGAACAGAAAGAAACGGCCGTATTATAACTATCGATGTTGAGGACAACGGGCCCGGAATTCCGGAAGAGTTCAAAGACAAGATCCTGCAGCCGTTTTTCACTACTAAGAAGGGTACTCAGGGAACAGGGCTTGGATTATCTATAACAAATGATATAATTAAAGCAAACGGTGGTACAATGACCGTTCATTCGGAACCGGATAAAACTGTTTTCAGGATCATACTGAATGGAGCTTCAAATGCATAAAATTCATAGAGGTAAGTATATAGAACGATTCGGATTTATATCTGCTCTCTATGCATTCTGTTGCCTTATCATCAACGAATCTATCGTTTCCTAATGCATCTGAACCAGCAACAGATTGAAGAAGCCCGAACCGTATACGACCTGTTCTGGGACAGCTACCAAAAAGGAGATGTCGGCTCGTTTGCGACTACGCTGGATGATCACTTCGAGATGATTGGTACATCTGAAACTGAACGATGCCATTCGAAAGCGGAGGGTATCGAATTCTTCAAAAGCCAGACGGAAGAGGTGGTCGGGAAAGCAGAGATGAGGAACCGGCAGATTCACGCGATTTCCGTTGAAGGCATGGTGCTTGTGAATGAGCTGTGCGATATCTATGTGCTCGCGGAAACCGACTGGAATTTCTACTCCATCATCAGGATTTCAACCTTCCTCAAGGAAACATCTGACGGATGGAAAGTAGTTCAGCAGCACGGATCCTTTCCCGATATGAGGGTACAGGAAGGTGAAACACTTGCCATTGACAAGATCAGCCGGGAAAATGTGGAGCTACGCGATGCCGTGAAACGGCGTACTGCAGAGCTTGAAAATAAAAACCGGGAGCTGGAGATCGAAGCTGCTTTAGAACGGGTCCGGGCACGGTCTATGGCCATGCAACATTCTGATGAACTGAATGATGTGCTTAGTGTGCTCTTCGATCAGTTTTATCGTTTAGGGATCGAGCCTGTAAACGTCTTTTTAAGCCTGTTTAGCAGAGAGGATAAAACGCTGACCTACCGGGCAACCGGTACAGGCGGTAGCAGAACTCAGGGGCAACAGGTAGTAAGCCTTGACAGCATGGAAGTGTGGCAGGAGCTGTTTGAAAAATGGAAAAATGATAATTCGGATTCCGTTGAGGTTATTTACTATGAAAAAGAGATTTTGCCCACGTTATTCGGCCTTCTGGATGAAACATTTTCCGCAATGCCGGAAGAGGAAAGGATGACGATTGATCAGTTCCCTGAGGGTGGCTACACAGCACACGGTTATACTCCCTTTGGATATATTGGTTTTAATCATACCCGTGAGCCAACAAGTGAAGAAAAAGTTATCCTGACGAAATTTGCCTCGGAGTTCAGCAGGGTCTATCAGCGTTTTTTGGATATTGAAAAAGCCGAAGCACAAACACGTGAGTCCGAAATACAGCTGGCCCTTGAAAGAGTACGAGCACGATCAATGGCAATGCGTAACTCCGACGAATTGAGCGACGTGTTGTCATTGCTTTTTCAGCAGTTTGATATTTTAGGCATAAATCCTTTATTCGCACATCTTTCACTGTTTGATGAGGAAAACGACACCTTCATTCTTCGTATGACCGGTTTTGAAGGACAGAGGGTGCTCACAAAACAGGTTATTGACATCAATGAAATGGAGGTATGGCTAGATGCTTATAATCAATGGAAAGAGGAGGAAGAAAACGCTGTAAGCTGCATTGATTACCCATACGAAGTACTGCCGAATATGTTTGAGATCATGCAACCGATATTTGATGCTCTGCCCGAGGGTTCAGAAATGAGAATCGAGGATTTCCCTGATGGTCTGTATACCACACAGGCGAACTGTAAATTCGGGTACCTGGGATTTAATCACAGACGCCGGGCTACTGAAGAGGAAAAAGAGGTTGTGGTTAGGTTTGCCAAAGAATTTGGAAGACTATACCAGCGTTTCCTGGAACTTCAACAGGCAGAAGCTCAAGGACGGGAATCAGAAATTCAACTGGCCCTGGAACGAGTGCGCGCCCGGACTATGGCCATGCATAACAGCCGGGAGCTTGCTGAAACCTCTGCTGTACTTTTTGAGCAGATGAAAATGCTGGGGGTTACTCCGGAACGCATGAATATTTGCCTGGTAGAGGAAGATTCAAAAGAACTGAAGGTTTGGTCGACGGATCAGGATGGAGTCGAGATTAACCATCATTTTACTGCCAGTTTTGATGAACCTACTACGGGAAAAAAAGTTTATGAGGCATGGAAAAAGGGATTAAAATCAGGCGCCATCACATTAAAGGGTGATGATCTTCTCGAATGGATAAAGTATGTAAGAGAAGAGATGAACATGGATATAAAGGGAGAAAGGATTAAAGATCAGCGAATTCACAGCTTCGCATCTTTCTCCCAGGGTCTGCTCATAACGACGACCTCAGAACCATTGCCGCTCGAATCCATGCGGCTGATGGAGCGTTTTGCGGAGGTTTTTAATCTCACCTATACCCGCTTCCTCGACCTTCAAAAAGCTGAAGAACAAGCTCGTGAAGCGAAAATCGAAGCGGCATTGGAACGGGTGCGGTCTAAGTCACTGGCCATGCACGAAAGCAGTGACCTGCATGAAGTGGTTACGTTAGTCTATCAGCAGCTGGAGACCATCGGCCTTTTCATGAATTCTGTGTTGCTGCATGAACTTGTCTATGATTCTAAAGAGCAGCATTTCTGGGTGGCTGCAAATGGCCAGGTTTACCCGGAGCAAACGGTAATTCCCTTAACGAGGAATGCTTTTTTTACCAGATTTGAGAAAGCTCGGAAGAGTGATGAATCATTCTTTATGCAAAGTCTATCAAAACGACAGAAAGACAGCTTTTTTGATCATTATTTTAAACAATCGAATCATTCAGATGTCCCTCAGGAAAGAAAGGACTACATCTATTCCTGTAAAGGATTGAACAGATCCACAGCTATTCACAAGTATACCGCAATGAGTATCTCGCGATACGACAATACCCCCTACAGCGAAGAAGAAAATAAGGTAATCAGGCGGTTTGCTCAGGTCTTTGAGCAATCGTATCAAAGGTATCTCGACCTCAAAAAAGCTGAAGAACAAACCCGTGAAGCAGAAATTGAAGCCTCTCTTGAACGGGTGCGCTCTAAAGGTCTGGCAATGCACAGCACCGATGATATTAAATCTGCTACTGCCATTGTTTTCAATGAATTAAGCAGATTGGGAATCGGCATGGAAAGATGCGGGATTACTATCATGAATGATACCCCGAAAGCAGAGCTTTGGTCAACTACCCTATCACATGAAACCAAAGAAGTTATTGATATAGTAACCGGATTTCTGGACTTCAGAATACATCCATTAACACAGCAATCTTACCGTGACTGGAATGAGGGGAAGGAGTTTTCAACGTATCACCTGGTGGGTAACGAGCTACAGAAATATTATAACAAACTCGAACAACAACCCGAGTACAGATTTCCAAAAATAGATAGTTACCCGGAGCAACAGGTCCTTCACTCCTTTTTCTTTAGCGAAGGCGCTATTTTTGTATATACAATTAAAGAGTTGTCAGCGCAAGACAAAAAAATCATACGCAGGTTTACCAGTGTCTTTGAGCAAACATATACCCGTTTTCTTGACCTTCAAAAAGCCGAAAAACAGGCACGTGAAGCACAGATTGAAGCTGCCCTGGAACGCATCCGTTCAAAAGCAATAGCAATGCAGAACACCGATGATATTGCAGAGACAGTAATTACGTTTTTTGAGGAGCTATTGAGTCTTGGCCTTGATAAAACCATGAGGGCCGGTATTGGCATTCTTAGTCAGGAGGAACGCATGAAATTCTGGACAGCTTCGGCACCGGATGATTCTGATATAATCTTGCATAATGGCTTTTTAGATATGAAAGAGCACCCACTTTTAGAAGGGGCAAAAAAAGCCTGGGCAGATGGAGAGGCCTACTTCAACTATATCTTAGAGGGTGAAGATGTGAGCAATTATTTCCAAACTCTTAATGGGGCGCCTGATTTTCCCGCAGAATTTGACCTCCAAAAACTGCCGGACACCGTTCACCATCGAAGCTATGTATTCAAAGATGGCCTGCTTTATATATTTACCGAAGATGGGCTGCCTGATGATATAAGCAAAACGCTGGAACGTTTTGCAGCCGTATTCGGGCAGACCTATACACGTTATCTGGATCTCGAAAAAGCAGAAATACAGGCCAGGGAGGCCAGGATAGAAACCGCTTTGGAGAGAGTACGGAGCAGGTCTATGGCTATGCAGTCCAGTAAAGACCTTCGTTCTGTTGTAGATACCCTGTACGGTGAATTTGAAAGCCTGGATGTCGATTTTCATGTAGCAGCTATACAACTAATGAAGGATGACAGTAAAGATGTGCATTTATGGTTAAGTACCGCCGACGGCATGTATAAAGATATCGTACACTGGCCCTTCACGGATATTCCGATTTTTTACAAAATACATGAGGCGTGGACCGGAAATAAAATCCTTGATCACAGAATGAATGAAGCTGAAACAAGGGAATTTTTTGACGAATATTATAAACTTGATGCAGCACCGCAAGGGCGCAAAGCAGTTACCAATACAGTAAAAACAGTAGACTTTACCGGTTCATATCAGGAACATACAGGTATCTTTTTGATGCGATATACGGAAGGAAACTTTTCCGAGATAGAAAAAGAGATTGTCAGACGCTTTTCAAAAGCATTTGAGCAAACCTATACCCGTTTTATAGACCTGCAGAAAGCTGAAAAACTTGCTTTTGAGTCTGCCCGTCAGGCGTCGCTCGATCGCATCCGTGCAGAAATCGCGTCAATGCGAAGCGCCGAAGACCTGCAGCAAATAACGCCCATCATCTGGGATGAACTCAAGAATATGGGCATCCCGTTTATACGATGCGGTGTATTTATAATAGACGATGAAAACGATCTGAGCCATACGTATTTAAGTACAGCGCAGGGAGATCCGATTGCAGCCCTGCACCTTCCGCTAGAAGGCATTCCGCTGATTAAGAATCTTAAAAATTCGTGGGACAAAGGCGAAATATATACCATTCACTGGAATGAAGATGATTTCAGGGAATGGACGCAAAACCTGATCAAAAAAGGCTTCATTGACTCCAAGGAAAAATACGAGGCAGGTTCGGCACCTAAAAAACTGGATTTGCACTTTCTCCCTTTCAAACATGGCATGCTTTACATCGGTAACATTGAACCCCTTTCGAGTGAGAACCTGGACCTTGGCCAGTCAATGGCCAAAGCACTATCAGTAGCTTACGACCGCTATGAGGATTTTAATAAATTGGAACAGGCAAAAACAAAAGTAGAAAATGCTTTAAGTAGCCTGGAATCGGCCCAGAAACAGCTGGTTCAACAGGAAAAACTGGCCTCATTGGGACAACTCACAGCTGGTATTGCTCACGAGATCAAAAACCCATTGAATTTCATTAATAATTTTTCCGACCTGTCAGTAGACCTTGTGAATGAGATCAGAGAAGAACTCAGGTCCGCGAGTGCAGGGAATGAGTTACGTCAGGAAGATATACAGGACATATTGAATGACCTGGAAACCAATCTGAAAACGATTTACAAGCATGGCTCACGTACAGATACGATTGTAAAGTCTATGCTGGAACACAGCCGTGGCGGTTCAGGTGTGATGGAGCCTAATAATGTAAACGAATTGCTTACTGAGTTCGGCAATTTGTCCTATCACGGTATGCGTGCCGGGAAAGAACCTATGCAGGTGGAAATGGTATATGAGCTTGATGACACAATTGAGGATATTCCCATTGTGGCTGAGGATTTTAGCCGGGTCATCGTAAATCTCTGCTATAACAGTTTTGATGCGATGCGAAGCAAAGAAAATGATATGAAGGAAAAAGGCGAAGAATTTGATCCCAAACTAATCCTTCGAACCAGATTAAGGGATAACAATATTTCAATTGAAATCGAAGATAACGGATCCGGGATCCCAGCGGAGATAAAAGACAAAATATTGCAGCCGTTCTTTACCACCAAAAAAGGAACAGCAGGCACAGGTCTGGGCCTAAGTATTACAAATGAAATTATCAGCGCGCACGGTGGATCACTACAGATAGATTCCGAAAAAGATACATTCACCCGTTTCAGTATAGTGCTGCCAAAAACGTAAAGGCATCCGGGTATTCAAGGGATGGAATACCTTGTAAACTGTTTAATAACCTGAGTTCGATTATTAAATACCTATATCATAGCCCCCTCCTTGGCAAAGGCATCGTGTCAGGAGAATCCCTTCTGTGAAATAAGGAGAACATAAATATACCAGCTGTATTCAGGGTGAATAACCAAGAAAAAGACAACAGATACGTGGATAAGGTTTAGGCTAAAGTACTATAAAATCTATGTGTAGGAGAAATAAATTGGATGTGCGAACCTCGTCTAATAATGGTACTATCTTATCAGCTTACTAAACGGTTAATCAAGTAAATTTAATGAAAGCAAAAGTATTTAAAGATAGCTCAGCAGAAGAGACCGAAACAGGCTCAATAGCCATACTTCTGTTCAATATTGACGAGACTTATTTTAATATCCATTCGGCAGAATTTAAGTCTGACAGCTATTGGGACACATCGAAATCTATTGCTCAGAAAGCAAGTCAGGACTTTAACAGGGTAGCTTACCTCCTGGCAACCAGCTACGCAGCTACTGGCGGTGAGAAAGTTGCTGTTAAAAGTATCACTACCAGCTGCGTGGAACTAAAGGAGAAATAAAATGAATACGCACCTGCAGGATATACTTGATATTCTTGAGCAGATCGAATCGATTCCTGAAGAGCAAAAAGCAGCGATTATTAAATCGCTGAAGCAAGCTGATAAGGAGCTGATTATTACCGCATTTAAACTCGATCGTACCGAAAAAGTTAAGCGTACGACTGCCATTCTGCTTGAAGAAACAATTGAAGAGCTGGAACAAAAAAGACAAGCAGTGGAAGAGAGTAACGAGGCGCTTCAAAAATCTTTAAAAGATTTAGAAGATGCCCAGGATCAGCTTATCCAGCAAGAAAAACTGGCATCCCTTGGTCAGCTCACCGCCGGCATCGCCCACGAAATCAAAAATCCGCTCAACTTTGTGAATAATTTTTCGGAATTGAGCCTTGAGCTTGTAGAGGAAATCCGGGAAGAAATTCGACAGAGGACGGAAGACGGAGGACCGGGGAGATCTCCCCTTGAGGGGAGTGCCGAAGCAGAGCGGAGGCGAGGGGTGTCGGTTGAGGCTCAGGACACCAGCCTCATCCTCGACATCCTCGACGACATTGAAGCCAACCTCAAAACCATCCACAAACATGGTTCGCGGGCAGACTCTATCGTCAAATCGATGCTGCAGCACTCGAGAGGAAGTGATGGTAAGATGGAGCCTACACCACTGAATCCACTTATAAAAGAGTTCGTAAACCTGGCCTTCCACGGGATGCGGGCTGGTAATGATGCTATTAATGTGGAAATTGACCTGCAGCTGGATGAGAGTGTTGGCGAGGTACCGCTTGTAGCCGAGGATTTCTCGCGGGTGGTTTTGAACCTGGTGAATAATGCGTTTGATGCTATGGGGGAAAGGCAAGGTACAGGGCGCAAGGGACAGGGTGCAGGTAGATATGAACCTAAACTAACGGTTCGAACTAAATCAGATAACGGTGCAGTAGTTATTGAAATCGAAGACAACGGGCTGGGTATTCCGGATGAGATGAAGGACAAAATTCTGCAGCCGTTTTTTACGACAAAAAAAGGGACGCAGGGCACCGGGCTTGGACTGAGTATTACGAATGATATTATCAAAGCCCATGGGGGTAGCCTGGATGTTCAGTCACAACCGGGAAAAACTTTGTTTATGATTACACTTGCTGTTTAACATAGTTATTTGTCGAGAAATGCGCAGATAATCCAAGTAAATGCGTGAAATTCACAAGAATTCCGGTTTGACATTTCTTACATACCAGTTGTAATTGTGAGCTGTGGAAGTTTTGAGTTTAGGAAAATCAGTATCACATTAGAACTTGAAAAACATATGATGATGAAAAGGATAAAATTTAGTTATCACCAGAATAAGCTCCTGCTATTCACAGCAGCAATGATGTTTACTGCCTGCGGAAATTATGGAGACGAAAATACTTTGGAATCGCCTGATAGCGCGAACACTTCGATGTTACAGGAGCATGGACAGTCTCATGAAAGCATGCAGACAAGCCAGCATGTCGTCGAGTACGCGGCATTAGACTTTATGTTTGCCGGCCCGTCCGAAATTCCTTCCGGATGGACGACCTTTCGTATGCCGAACCAGGGCGAGGAGCATCACGTCATGATACTCATTCAGCTGCCTGAAGGAGTCTCTTACGCGGAGTATAACGAGGCCACCGAACAGCGTACTGCAACTGGTGAAACGCCTGGCTGGTGGGGTGATCTGGTGATTATGGGTGGCCCTGCTGCGCTGGCTCCAGGCCTGATAGGTCAAACAACGGTGCAACTGGATCCGGGTGAATATGCGATGGTCTGCCCGGTTCAAACCGCCGATGGAACGATGCACAGCTCCCTCGGCATGATGCGACCGCTTACTGTCACAGAAGAAGATTCCGGCGCACCGGAACCGGAAACTGACATAACCATGACGCTCCGGGGCCTCGAATTCGAAATGGAGGGGATTATTACGCCGGGACGCCACACTGTCCGTGTCCGTTTCGTAGATCAGCCCGGGGGTAAAACACATGATGTACATGTTGCGCGACTCGGGCCAAATCAGACAGTTGAGGGTTTCGCCTCGGCAATGGAGACGCTTGACTTAACCGGCTCCGATTTCTACTTCATCGGCGGTGCAGAGGACATGCCCGAAGGTTACACCGCCTACTTTACCGCAGATTTTGAGCCGGGGCGATATGCATTCTGGTGCCATTACCACTCCGGAGACGGAATGGTGCAGGAATTCAGGGTAGAATAGTCCGGAGAGACTCAGTGTCCAAGTATTCAGGAGTTTGACATTCTAGCGGAGGACGTCGCCCGATCCCGGCACACCATCCATTTCCTGGCAGCGTGCATTTTTTTGCCTGTATACTTTTTGGGAAGCAAATATTGAGTACCGGACATCTGCATTTTGACTAACCATCCAAATAGTAAAAAGATCTTACCGGTCATTCAATCTAGTGCACCCTTTGAAAACTAAAAATTACTATATCTATATTTAACCCATGATTAACGCAACTCAGATCTTCTGAGCTGCTGAATTGTATTCAATCTAAATGACTGCAGATAGAAAAAATAAAAGAGTAATTATTTTTACGGGACACCTGATTGACACAGCCGGGCGGGCGGAAAAACGGTTTTCTATTGGGATGCAGGAGGAAGCGCGCCGTTTGGTCCGTATCTCTCTGGACGAAGAGCTTCGCCATGATGCCCCGGACGTAGCTGTTACCAGTCTGGGGGCGGGAGGTGATATGATATTTGCGGATGAGGTTTTAAAATCGGGCATCCCACTGGTTGTTTTTTTGCCGTTCGAAAAAGAGCGGTTTCTGACGGAGTCTGTCTCCTATAAAAAAATGGAGACAGAGGATGAGAGCAGCCGTTGGGAGCAGGAGTTTGAACGGATTCTGGAGCAGGCAGAACGTGTGATTTATAGTAATGAAGAGGCAGGTGAAAGCAATCCATTTGAAGCATGCAATAGGGCAATGCGTGACTATGCGCTAACAGAAGCGGGCGAAGACCGGGAGATGGTGTCAGCAATGGCACTGATGCGTCCGCAAGAAAGCTTAAAAGGCGGCGGAACGTCGCATTTCGTGGAAGACCTTAAAAAAAGACGCATTGGCGTTCATATCATCTGGCCGGATGTAAAAGAGAAGAGAAATGATGTGGATATGCTGGATTCGATAATACCGGTGTTCAGGGAGCTGGACAATTCTTCATCCTATCATCAGAAAAAATGGAAACAGAGACTGATTGTGGGGCTGGTCATTTTGGGTTTCATCGTCTTTTTTGATGAATTTGGCAACATACCGGACACTATGTTTGGTACTTATACGCCGTTTGTACGGATAATAGCGGTAATCATATCCATGACCGGTGTTTTTGTGACGCTTCAGATGCGTCTTTCAGATAAAACCAGTTTTGACAAATGGACCCAGGACCGTGCAAAGGCAGAGCAGATTCGAAGTGAGATATGGTTCTATCTTTTCAATATACGGTCTGAGAATAATGAGTCTGCATGTTACTCAGAGAGTGAGTTTGAACAATACATTGACCACCTGAAACCTTTTTTGTGGCATGGTTATCAAATAAATCTGAGCAGGCTTATCGGCCTGAAACAAAAAGCCCTGACATTTACCTTACCGCAAAAGAAAGAATACTACAACAGGTATCGCCTTACTGATCAGCTTTCATACTTCCAAAAAAAAGAGGGGGACTTACGAAAGAAGCTGTTCTTTTATAAATCTGTGACATACATTCTGCTGGCTGTATCTCTGATATGGGGCACACTCAATATTATCGGGGAATTCTACGCGCTGCCCCCGGTTTTTGTCGATATCAGCCTGATCGGGATGCTGGTCGGTTTTATTGCGCTGATATCTACCTATTCAGAAGCCAATAATACAAAAGAGATGGAGTTCAAGTATCAGCAGATGGGTGATGGAATGGGCACACTCATAGAGAAGTCCAAAAAAATCAGGGACGACGCGCATTTTGACGCGTTTGTACTGGAGAGTGAAACCTATCTGCGGTCTCAAAACAAGGAGTGGAGCCTGGAAAGGCTGAAGGAGTGATTCAGGGCGAAAGGTTCAAGCTGCAGGCTGCAAGTTTGATATAAGGCAGCGCAGGAAAGATCTGTTCATGAAACCGGGTTTCCGGTGGGCCGCCGCTGCCCTCTGCTTGAACTGTCATCCCAAGCCCCTAATTTTGCCCAAAAACCTGCTCTACGAAATTTTAACGTAGTAGAGCGTGGCAACACTATTTAAGAGGTGACAGAATAAATCTCCCTTTGAGGGGAGTACGGCTTTAGCCGGGAGGGGTGTCTGATGGTTTTATTGCCAACCTGAACATCAGACGCCGCCCTCATTAGCATGCTTCTGAACACCCCTCGCACCCTGTTCTGAACGAACAGGATGATCTCCCCTGAATGGGAGATACTATTTATGGCCATTAAAAAACCACCAGACCGTCCAGCATTTTCTAATCTGTCACCGGTAGTGAGAGATCCATCCCGGGCGTTTACAGGACGGAGATCGAACCGATGGATCTCCCAACGTTTCATTTGGTCAGTCTTTGCATCAACCAGCAAGCTACTGGCAACAGGCCATATGCTGCAAGGTTTGGATTAGAGGCTAATGGAGTCAATACAAACGGGCATCCAAAAACTAATACTCAAACGTATCCGTGTGTTTTTCTATAAACTTCTCATACTCCTCTTGGAACCGATCGTGCTTATACTGGCCTTCTACCGGTTCTTCATTACCGCTTTCAGCCGTACTTATAAGCTCGAAGTATGCCCTTGGGAATTCGTCAGAATAAACGGCCGGGATCAGGTTTACTTTATTCAGGCCGATATACAGGCTGAAGAGCATAAATATTGACAGGAGCATCACGGCCCGTGGTTCTGCACGCGTAGCGATTTTAAGCGCGGTTATATTTTCTCCCTGGTAGAGCACCTCATTTTTTGCGTAAGATGCAGCGGTAAAGATCAGAATCAGCGCAAATGCAGCCATGCCGGCGGGCTCGGCCAGCCAGGGGAAAAAAGGAGTAATGGTGAGTGAAAGTACAAACAGAATAAGGCTTCCGAAGAAGAGAAGTACCATCCATGAAAGAAACCTGTTCTCTTTACGGATCTGAGGAAAGATAGTGGCCAGTTTCATTGCGTACACTACAAACAGGCTGATTCCTGCCAGGCCGTAAAGCAGTTCGGCATAGGGGAAATGAATGTAGAAGACCCGAAGGCTTATAATGCCTGCCAGCACTCCTAGACTGATGAGTTCAATCAGCGGAAAAGTTTTGGTTTTCTCCCCCTGAATATATTCTACCGCCTGCACAAGAAAGAGCAGACCAAACAGAGCTGCAACAGTCCCCATTAGCTTAATACCGTAGCCGTTCTGGGCCATGGATGCAAACGCGCCGGTTATCAGCAGGAGGATTAGTAGATAGTAAAACGTATTATACCTGTTCATAATTAATTGGGCGAGTAGAATACATAGTTAAAGTCGTGCGTAAAATAGGTGTCCATGGGCTTCCAGCGAGCTGCTTCTTCCTCTGTTTGCTGCTCAATGGATGCCTGCCAGAGAATCAGAGACTGCAAAAAGAGCTCCTGATTTTCAGTGAGCGTGGGCGGCAAGGCCGTCATGGCTCTGTAAAAGTTGCCCTCTTCCGCGACGCCAAAAACACGGCTGATGATGCCTGAAAACTTCACTCCCTGCACCATTTCACGCAGCACATCATTAGAAATTTCATTGAGTTCCCGTCCGCCGATTCTGGAAAGCAGCAGGATTAAATTTTGTCGGATGTCAATCTGCCGGTTTATACCAAAATCAAATTGCGAGAAGTCGACACGGCTGGCTTTGGTGAGGGCAGAGTCGAGGTACGCAAAGGCCTCCGGCGACTGAGTTTCCAGGTAGACGTTTTCAGCAATAAAGATGTATGCATAGGCTTTCTCATGTTCTTCTTCAAACCGTTCAGCCATTGCTATGGCTTCGTCGTGATATCCGGCGGTGGCCAGGTTCACCGCTACATCTTTCATCTGGTTCATGAAAAATGTTTTTTCAAGATATTCATAACGGTCCCGGGATGCCTGAAAATTGTCTTTATCAAAACGTGTATAATGAACCATGGCCTCTTCAGTGTTGCCCTCATCAAACTCACCGTTTGCCATAATGAGGCTCAATAGGTTCAGGTCGAACGACTGCCCGGCCGGGTGCTCTTCAATAACCGAAAGTATGCGCTCATGAACCTCGTCGGATAATGGATAAAAGTTATCAAACTTTAATTCATTCATGTCTGGTTTTTTCTCATAAGCCTTGGCAAGCCACAGATGAATCATGTCGAGCTCTTCCGGGGTCCTGTAAAACTCTTTCATCAGGTCATTCCGGTGGATGTAATTAAAAAACAAGTCTGTGTGGTAGGTTTGGCTGAAGAAGCCTTCCATATAGTCAGGATAGATAAATAGATCGCGTCTTTTTACCTGTACACTTCGCGTACCTTCCCCGTAATAGGGGATGGTAATCGGTATTTCCTCATCCAGAAAGGACTCATCAACCAGCCGGAAGTGTGCAACGGCCTCATCCAGGTGAGTTGTCAGCTCAGTCAGATTCGGAGCCAATACCCTGTCGAAAGCATACTTGTGGTCAAACATAGCCCGCCTTTTTTTGTTGATGGCCAGAGTAAAGTTTCTTTCATTCGCATCCGGTATGCCTTGAATCATCGATTCATACCTGTCGTAAAGTGAATCGAAAAGGGACCGATCGGCTAATGTCAGGTTCGGGAAGAAATAGCCGCCAAAGGCGCGGAAAATATTTTTCTGAACATTTACACGATAGAATCCGCTCATATACCCGGCGCGGATTACGGAGTTACGATAGATGGTAAGCGGTACGTTTGACTCGTAATTTTCGCCCAGCCATGTTACCATCGATGCAGCCTGGGGGTCATGTCCATACTGGTAGAGAATAGCCAGGATATGGTTGTAGTTGTTAAAAAGGCTGCCAATGAAATAATCATCCTGACCAGAATCTCTGATCTGTTCAAAGCTTTCAATCACATGGTCCGAATCCCCTTCAGCCGCATAGAGTGAAGCAAGTGTATGATAGCCTCCGTTAAAGTTGTTGGCTACCCGGCCATTAACTTCATAGCTGCCGCGCGGATAATACACACGAAACATGGTCTCGGCCTCTGTGTTCTCGAAGGGCGAGATCAGATCCAAAATGGCAGTAGATTTCTCCAATGTAACCGCACCAAATGTTAGCCATTGCTGAATGGCATAATTCAGCTCAATGGGAATTGTGGGGCGAAAAAGTGAAGGATTGCTGAAAAAGGCAACCGCCAGATTATACCCTTCATCCGTATATTTTTGTAAAATCGCTTCTGTTTGAAGATCCGGATTGTAGTAGTTGTCGTACGCCAGCATAGTGGTGAACTGGTTAAGCTCATTCATCAGAAACGGAAGGTCTGATCCGGCTTCCAGCATGCCATCCATGCGTTCCTGCGTTCGCGCTATCAGTTCTGTTTTTAAATCGCTCTTGTCATATTTGTTGTACAGCAGAAGCTCTTCGTACAGGTTCACAGACATTGTAAGAGCGGTTCGGGGATTAAAGTCTGAAAAATTGGCCGCAAGAGATCCAGGCTCAAGACGCTCACGGATGAGCAGATTGGTAGCCTTAATTCCAGAATTCACTTCGTTGCTTTGCAGGAGCGTCGCGGAGCGTTCCTGAACAGTTTCAACAACGGCGTCATTCTGTTTCTGCTCCGCGTCAATCCAGTAAAAGATGGAAAGGATAATCATAACCCATATGGCAAAACCTGTCGCAATGCGTTTTGCTCCGTATTTCATAAAAGCACGGGGAATGGCCACTTTACGGGCACTCTTTTTCAGAAACTCCCGGATATCTTCAAGCTGATGTTTTGCGCTATCCAACTCGGCTTGTTTATCACCCTCCACCTCTGAATACCGGCGTATCCAGCTCGAATTGGGCCTGCAGTTAGAGTACCAGTTTTCAAAAAAGGAGAGTGGCCCAATGGGCAGCAGAAAATTGCTGCTTTTTCCGCTGTTCTTCCAGCGATCAAGCTGTTTTTTGAAGTCCTGGTAGATGGAGTAGAATTCGTATTCACGATTTGCCCAGTCGCGCAGTCTCGACCAGTTCCGGATCAGGCTCTCATGGGTAATGTCGAGCACCGCATCGCCCGAAAGTTCACAGGAATCGGGATCATCCGTACAAAACGGCCTTACAAAGGAATTGCCTTCTTCCCGGAATGTTTTGAGAACGTTGCCTGCAACCCCGGTCGTTACACCGGGAGAATCGATAATATCGGTGATCTCTTGAAGGCTCATCCGGTTACGAACGGCCCGGCTGTTATCAATCTTGGTCAGACAGCTGAAGGCTGTCGAAATGATCTCTTCCGCCTTCTTTTTGGAAATGGGCTGATCCGGAAAATTTTCCGAATAAGTGGACCAGGCATTTTCATAAAGCAGGTCTGCATGAATTTCAATAACCCGGTTCAGTCCGGTTTCCTTATAATATTCTCGCTGAAACTCCGGCAGCCCTTTGTACCACGAAAGAAATGTCTGCTGATCCTCTTCAGGGAGCTCATTTGCGGGCATCCCCCCAACCTTGGCGTAATGGATGAGGTCCATCTCCTCGCTTCCTTCATCTGCAGCACGCCAGATCTGTTTGAGGGCGTGTTGCAGGATAGGGAGCTGATCTACACCTTCCGAAAGGTCATACAGAAGGCGTTCCACCAACCGCTGTGAAATCCTGTTCCCGCTCAAACCTGCAGGCTCCAGGATTACCTGTTTGAGGTCTTTGCGCTTCAGACGGGGTACAAAAAACTGTGAAAAACCGATATAGTCGGCCAGACCCCGGAATGCGGAACACTGACCGATATAGTCAGATCGCATGGTACAGACAATATAGACGGGGATATTCTTTTCAAGGGCAATTTTTGCTGTCTCAAGCAAAAGATTCACGACCACCTGGGAGTCCTGGGATGGAACTTCGTTATAGTAGTTTTCAGGATTTGTGAAAAACTCCTCAAACTGATCGGCAATAATGAGGAGATTGGCAGAAGACCTCTGCATGTTTACTTTCTCTTCATCGGATGCCTTTTCCCACTCTTCACTGTTTTTGTCTACGTAAAATTTTGAGCTGGTATATAGATCAATCAGAGAGGAGTAACCGCGCCGCAGTTCGGTTTCGGCCGTGGCGGGGTTAATCACAAACTTGTTGGAAATGGCTTCCGCCATATTTTTAACCGGGCTGCGCTCCGGCCGGAAATCGGCAACCACCCAGTTGCTGTATTGAGCCTTGAAAAAGCCGGCCCGTGCATTGGGTACCAGTCCGGCATAAATGAGCGAGGATTTGCCTTCACCGGACGCACCGGTAAGCATCAGGAACTTGTTTTTTTCAAGCAGTGTCGTAATCTGGTCGATCTGCTGGTCTCTGCCTTTAAAGTAGAGGCTCTCCTCTTCGGTAAACGACCGAAGCCCGGTGTAGGGGCATATGGCTTGCGTATCAAACATCTATGATCCCTCCGCTATGTAGGGCAAGAATCTTCTAATGAAGACAAACTGATTGCTATAATAGGTTTCCCATTCCGGTTCTATGTCCCCGTTTATATTGTAACCATGCAGGATATTGTAGTAAAAAGCAAGCCTGTCGGTGCTTGATACAAGGTCTGGAATATGGCTGGTTCCCTCGTAAAATTCTTCATCAAAACCGTGCGACTCAGCGAATTTGAACATAGCATTAAACTTATTCCCTGAATTCTTGATAGTTTGATAGGCCTCATCCCGGTTATTTTCAGGATCCTGATACATCAGGGCCGCTGCAAGGATCAGCTTGTTGGGCTGAAAAACGGACGGGTTATCCAGCTGCAGCATTTCCGTTCTGGCAGAATCGATCAGCTGTACCGCAGCTTCTTCATCACGGTACAGCAGCGATATCCTTTGGCTTGCATATCCGTAAAGCGATGAACGGTTCACCTCCTGCTGAAAAACATCCACCAGGCTATAGGCAAGGTCAATCTCTCCGTGCAGCGTGGCATGAGCTACAGCATGAGCCACAATCTCCAGTGAGTACGTGTTAATGAAGAATGGAAGTGAATACTGAAAAGAGTTGAGCAGCCTGTCTGTTTCGATCATCCGCAGGTGAGCGAGACCGGCCTCCGCGTTTCCAAGGTTTAAAGTGGCGTCAGCCAGATGCAGATACAACAAGTTCAGGTCCGCAGATTCACCCGCATTCACTCGCTCCAGATGATCGGCCAGGGTTTCCATTGTACCAACAGCTATAGGTTCCCTGAAAAGCCAGTCACGTGAGGTCATGGAGGCGTGATAATCCTGTATCCAGGTTTCAAAATACCGGTGTGTAGTACGTTCGGAGTACATCTCTTCAAATATATCAGATTCGATAAGGTACAGCGGAAATGCAGCTGTATTATAAGAGAAGGTTCTGGCCCTGGGTTCTCCGAAGAAAAAAGGCATCCGCATATCGGGATACAGAAAAAGATGTTTTCGTGGAAATGAGGCCAAATCGAGGCTAGACGTAAGAGGGATAACAATTGATTGATTTAAATAATCAGCTGATACACGCTGGTAGTGGGCAACAGCTTCTTCAAACAAAGGAGACAGGGATGAATTCGCTCCAGGGTTCATTCTGATCTCATTCCGAAAGGCTTTTAGTATACCCTCGTTTTTATAAGACAGAGCCATACCGTAATGTCGTATATCCGGATTGTTTTCCAGCATGAGGTCTTCTCTCATCTGGGTGAAAAAGAAGGTGAGCATCTCATCCGACGAAAATTTCAGGTACGGATTAGCGTAAAATCTTAGCGATCCGGCATAATAATTGAAATGATCAGCCAGATAAAGCTCCAAATACGTTCTGGAAACCAATTGATTGTAAAATTCTGAGGGCATCCAGTTTGCACGTGAAGAATATTCATCTACGAATGTATTTAATGCATCCGGATGATCGTATGTGTAGAATACAGCTGCTATATGTGTCGCATTTTCACTGTGTGCATCGTAGTCGTTTTCAAAAAATGTACTCTCATTTACCAGAATGGAATCAACGCTTTGAATGGCAAGCCGTGGTTCATCAGCTGCAGCATAGAGGTAGGCCGTAAGCTGATAAAGGCCGTTATGCCGATTTCCGTAGATATTTGCTCCGCGAATCAGGACCCTGTCGCGTGGATAGCTATCCATTACCCATTGGCTTCGTTCATCCGGTTCAAACGGTGAGAGTACAGAGAGCATCTCACTGATCTCATCCATGGTGAAAATCCGTTTGCTTAGGCCGTTTTCAATGGCCAGGTGCAGGTGCTGAATATCGGAAAAGTCCTCCGGCTGCTCCGACAATATATGGAGTGCCCAGTTAGCAGAGCGTTCTGAATTGGACCGTACCAGGGCGGCGGAGCGATCGCTCTGCAGGTAGTAGTGGTTCATTTCGGCGGTAATGGTAAAATCGTACAGCAGCTGGAGCGTCCGGGTAAGTTCTTCGGTGTTCTGTCCGTCCGGACTGTAGCCGTCAAGCAGCGTGTCTGCCGTTTCGAGTGCTTCAAAAATGAGTGCTTCTGGCTGGTTTCTGCCCTGAAGTATCAGGTTGGACGCAATACCGTTTGCTATCTTTATCTTCTGGTCTGTTTCACGAATTCCCTCAATGATCTCAGGGATGGTAACGGCATCCATCACAATCATTTCAACCAGAGACGGTGCGGTTGCCTGAAGTGAAAGATTGGGACGGTTTGCCAGTGCAACCGTGTCTTCCTTGATAAACTCAAGCACGGAGCTGTTCTGCTTCTGATAGGCACTCCAGGCGCCGTAGGCTCCCAGGCCCAGCAGCAGGATCACAGATACAATTGCACCGATTTTTTTGGTCCCATACTTCATGAACGTACGGGTAACGGTATGCCTGCGAGCACTTCGCTGAAGAAATTCCCGCGCGTTGGATAACGTCTGGTCTGCTTTTTCAAGCTTTTTTGCACTCCCCAGTTCGTCCGGCAGATATCTTGAAATCCAGTATTTGTTGGGCTCTACCCGCTCATACCAGTCTTCAAAGAAAACAAGAGGGCCAATTGAAAGCAGATACCCGCCTGATTTGTCGTTGTTCACCCAGCGATTCAGCTGCATCTCAAAATCCAGATATACCGTGTAATTTTCGTACTCCTCGAGTGCCCATTCCTCCAGATAATGCCAGTTCCGAATCAGACTCTCATGTGTGATGTCCAGCACATCGCCGGGTTTAAGCTTTTTATCCTCCGTTTCCTCAGAAATAAACGGCCGGATAAACGTATTGCCGGGTTCCCTGAAAATATTGAGTACAGCTCCCACTTGTTCGGTGTCCATTCCGGGACGGTTCAGGATATCGGTAATTTCCTGCAGCGTCATGCGGTTTCGGACGGCACGACTCTGGTCAATTTTTGTAAGACAGGTAAAGGCCGTTTTGATGATAGCCTTAACGTCATCGTTTGAAATGGGTTTTCCGGTCTCGCGGAGGTAGTATTCGGTTGCCTCGAGGTAGAGTTTATTAGTGTGCGTATCAAGCACATTTTGAAGACCCGGTTTATGGTAGCAGTCCCTGATTGCTTTAGGGAGATTATTAAACCACTCCTGAAATTTCTCCTTCTGCTCTCCGGGCAGTTCATCGGCGGACATACCGCCCACCATCGCGTAATGAATCAGGTCCATCTCATCCCGGCCGTTATCAGCAGCGTGCCACACCTGATTCAGTGCATGCTGGAGAATAGGAAGCTGGTCAACACCCTCGGTAAGATCGTAGATCAGGCGTTCTGTGAGTCTTCGGGTGATTTTATTGCCGCTCAGTACAGCCGGTTCTTCTATGACTTGCTGCAGCTGTGTACGGTTCAGCCGTGGGACAAAAAACTGCGAAAATCCTATGTATTCCGGAAGTCCTCTGAATGCAGAACATTGACCGATAAAATCGGACCGCATCGTAAAAACAACATAAATGGGCAGATCTTCCTCAAGGGCTATTCTTGAGGTTTCAAGCAGAACATTGAGCACAAGGTTCGATTCCCTGGAGGGGGCGCCTTGTTGGTAGTTCTCCGGATTGGTGAAAAATTCCTCAAACTGGTCAACCAGAATCATCAGGTTGGCCGATTTCCGTTTAAGAACAGACTTGCCGGCATCGTCGGCCTCCTTCCAATCTACTGAATCAGTATCCAGATGGCGCGGAGAATTTTTGTACAGATCTATGAGTGCGGAAAAACCATGTTTCAGCTCCGATTCAACCGTATGGATATTTTCGATCTCAAGCTGTTCGGCCAGGCTTTTGCAGAGATTTTTAAAAGGGTTCCGTTCGGGGCGGAAATCGGCAACAACCCAGTCCGTATATTTGGAACGCAGAAATCCGGCGCGTGCATTGGGGATGATACCTGCATAAACCAATGAGGACTTGCCATCACCGGAGGCGCCGGTCAGCATTAAAAACTTGTTGCGCTGAAGCTGTTCTATTGCTTGCTCAATGTTGTCTTCGCGACCTTTAAAATAGATCGACTCCTCCTCGGTGAACGAGCGCAGTCCGGTATAAGGGCAAATCTGAAAATCGTCAAACATAGGGCATAACCTAACTCATGTCTTTTACGGTTATGTACACCTTCTTCACTTCGGCGGGAACATCCTCATTGGGGACAATTGTAGATACAACTTTGGGAGCTTTGAAATTGCGCGCTCTGTTACTGATGGGATCATCCTCTCCGATTAGGAACAAGGGAGTAGGAGAGGATGCACCACCCACTGTTTTCCAAACCTGTTTTGTAAACGGCAGTGCCCAGTCCGCGGCATATTTGAAATAAACGACCGCAAGCTTACTTTTCGGTATTTGCTGGGTACTGATTTCCCGGTATTTGTCCTCGCCATCGGGCAAAATATTCATGATCTCAACAGGGTATTCCGTGCTGAGGTGGTCGGTAATAATTTTTGCTTCTGCTTCATCCTGCTGGTTATAGATGAAGAAGATCTCTGTATCCTTAGAGTCGAACAGTTCTTCTTCCTCTTTTTTCATCACAACGCGCATATCATCAACAAGCTGCATCGGCCCCATACTGTTTGAGAACATCATATTCTCCGTGATGTTGTTGCGGATGAAGTTGATTAAATTCTGCTGATCGGGCTTGATATTAGCGGAGGCTTCAGGAAGCATCCAGATAAAACAATTAAAGTCGTCTTCGCCCGATTCAATCGTCTTTTTTGCTTCCAGAAACTGAAATTGCGGGAATGATGTCTCACTTTCAAACTCAAATCGCCTCCCGAATTCACCGCCCAATATGTGCAGGGAGCACGAACAGCGCATCATATTTTCCTTTACTTTCTCTTTAAAAGAATCATCATCGGCCGGACAATCAGTGGATGGCAGAACATTAAATCCTGCTTTTTTCAGCGTAATAGCCATCTCTTCACGTTCCTCTTTCAGATCACTGGAGGTCCATGCCAGATAAACGCTGGGCCCGGACTGATCAATTACTTTCACTTTTGAAGCAGACGGATGAGATGATGAAAAGGCTCCCTCGGGAGGTTTGGGAGCGGAGAGTGTGGATGGATTTACTGTCGGCGAAAGATGCCGGTCAATATCCTTGATTCCCTGCACAATCTCTTTGATGGCATAGGCAAGCTTATTAATCTGATTCCGGTACAGAGTTTTAACCTGGGATGACACCGCTGAAATTTCATCATCAACAGGTCTTAGCGGACGATTGACTCCAGCCTCCCGGTAGATAAAATCGATAGAACGCAATGTTCCCGCGAGTTCTGTTTCAAGCAGCCGGAGATCTGTTACATCGATATCATGAATTTTTATGGGAAGAATACGAGATGTAAAATTACCGTTCGCCAATCGGATAGTACGTGTAAAACGATCGGAATCAGCAAACTCCTTAAATACCATAAATTCCTTGCTCCAGGCAAACGATGAGGTATCGCAGTAGGTTTGGGATACAATCGGAATAAATACCAGGGTTTTGATATTATTACGGATGGATTGATCTACAACATGATTGTCACTCAACCCGCTTTCAGGGTTCTTGTCAAAATAGATTGACAGCTTGTCTTTGAGGGTTGCGTTCAATTCCTGTTGAAGCCTTTCAACAAACTCTGTAACCCACCCGTCATACTTGTTATCGTGATGCCGATAACTGACAAAAATATCATAATCGTAGCCAGGTAGAATTGAACTCATTTTAAGAGAGGATAAAAGGTTGGATGCACTGCGAGATTAATAAAAAAAGTTCATATCTCAAAAGTTTAAAAAAATTTAAAGATTAATTTTTTTAGGTTGAAATATTTAATCAATTGTTTATATGGATCAAAATTGTTTTAATATCCTTTAGCATGCTATAGCGGGCTCGCTTGGTGGAATGAAGTAGAGAGAAATATCCCTAACGGAATCACTAAGGTGCATGGAGAATTTTTCGACTTGCGTTCCTCAGCGAACAGAGGTAAAATGATTATAATCAAATAAATGGAATGAAATCGAAATCCCTTCAAGGCAGTTCACCAGACGAAATTCGGTCAGCATTGAATCAGAGTTTATCTGATGGGTTTGCCCCCACGCTGGCTTTTCTCTTTATATCCGTTAAACAGGATAGAGAATCCGTTTGCGCTATTTTGCAGGAACTGGGTATTGATATCTTTGGTGCTACATCCTGCGGAGAGTTCACGGACGGTCATCAAAGCAACGGAGAAATCGCCGTACTGCTGCTCGACCTGAACCGGGAAGCGTATTCTATTCTTATCGAGGACATTGGTGACAGAACTATTAAAGAGACAGCCGTTCATCTCGCAAAAACTTCCCTGCAAACATTTTCAAACCCCTCTCTGATACTTTGCAGTACCGGCGTAACTCCTTCCTCAGATGTGTTTGACGGAATGACACTGGTTCATGAACTGTCTGAAGCGATTGGCAGGGACAAGATCTTTTTTGGAGGCATGGCCGGAGATGATATGACCCTGTCAGGTACGTCTGTCTTTACCCAAAAACGGGAAACAAATCACGGCCTTTTAGCCCTGGTTCTGAATGCTGATAAAGTCTCTCTGAATGGCATGGCCATCACCGGCTGGAAACGTTTGGGGATCTCCAGGACAGTGACCCGCAGCAAGGGCAGCTTCCTCTATTCCATCGACGGAAAGCCTGCGGTAGATATGTACCTGAAGTATCTGGGCAAAGATAAAGAAGGTGCAGGCCTCGATTTTGATGTTTTAAATGAGCTCTCATTCAACTACCCGTTTATCGCAGAGCGGGAAAACAGTGATGAAATAGTGATTAAGGGCCCCATGAGCATTGATCGCGAGGAAAATGCGCTGGTTACGGATATGGAGATGAAAGAGGGGGAAAAGTTTTGGTTCTCCGTACCGCCGGATTTTGATATTGTGCAGGAAATTATCGATGAAGCAACGGATGTGAAAAGTTCGGTGGGTGATGATGCGGATGCCCTGCTGGTATTTTCCTGTGCGGGCAGAGAACCGGCTCTCGGACCGCTGGTGACCATGGAAAACGAAGGATTGGCTGACGTGTGGAACAGCCCCATGGCCGGATTTTTTACCTACGGAGAATTTGGCAGAGCCAAAAAAGGTCAGCAGCACTATCATTCGTCTGCCTGTTGCTGGGTGGCGCTGAAAGAAAAATAGTCTTTTCAACTTAATTTGAAAAAATGGAGCCAGTATCGGGATCTGATGAAGAACTATTTTTTCGGCATAGTTAGGGGGCTACTGGTAGATCATTATTTTTCAAAAATTTATATAAAAATAAAGAGAGTTTGAATCCTTTTTAATGGAGCAACCGTAGAGTGGGGAGCAGTGAGGGATTGTGGATGATATTCAGGCAAAGACGCCAGGGATATTTTTAACCTTGAAATATGATTTGCAATCTTCTCAATCCTGATATGAACCGTATTTATTAATTTTATCTCATATATATGTAATAAAAGGAAGTGATCAGGATTTTTTCTAGATTAGATTTCTTAAAAAAGAGTCTAAATAACTGTAAATGATGTGTTTCAGTTGTACACCACCATACTGCGAAACGCGAGAAAACTCTTGAGAATTAACGGTTTGTAAAGCATTGTTATTTAGAATCTCCACAGCTTTAGGTTGTCTGTAGGTAAAATCAGCTCTCTGTATCTGCTGAGTAAACAGTTTATTAACAAAATCAACGTCACGATGGGGGCACTTTTATGAATACAATAGAACCACTAAAAACACGACCAAGAAGTTTAAGTAGTAAAGTTACGTTTTCGCTTGCAGCCACAGTTTGTTGCATGCTTTTATTTTTTGGCTGTAATGAAATGCAAAATCCGGTTTCTGA
>Ga0102932_1000090_pt1 | contig 37631 bp, 38 predicted proteins | sample SalPonR1_C_D2_MG_FD_78212 | JGI IMG/M metagenome (GOLD analysis project Ga0102932, IMG submission 78212) | Salt pond soil microbial communities from South San Francisco under conditions of wetland restoration - Salt Pond MetaG R1_C_D2_MG | ecosystem: Environmental > Aquatic > Marine > Intertidal...
ACCTCGAGACCGCCCTCCGTCGTCCGCTCCTCGCGGCGTTCGGGAACGATGCAGACCGCGTGCGGCCGATGGCGGAGCGCGATCGCCTGCATCTCGTCGGTCGCGGCCATCTCGAAATTGAGCGGCAGCGCGAGCGCCTCTGTCAGGCCCTCGATATCCGCGTCGGAGATGTGGCGGCGGTCTTCGCGCAGATGCGCGGTGATCCCGTCCGCGCCCGCGCTCTCGGCGATCTTCGCCGCGCGGATCGGGTCGGGATAGGCGCTGCCGCGCGCATTCCGGACAGTGGCGACATGGTCGATGTTGACGCCAAGCCTAAGCTTGCCGACTGGATCCTTCACGGTCATCGGGCCTCCCGAGGTGTCTGACGCTTGCGCGCGACCTTAGCGGCTTTGCCGGCGGCGTCAGCCCCCTCATCCGTCGCACGGGACTGCGCGCGCTCTTCCCGCGCGGCCTCGGCCACCCTGCGGCGCTTTTCGAGCCGCTCCTTGAGCGCACGAATGCGGCCGCGCTGGTAGGAGAGGATGATCGGGTAAGAGGCGTAGTAGGCGATCACCCCGGCGAGAATGCCGGGAAACAGTCCGCCGACGAGGTAGGGGAGGAAGATGTATCTGAAGAACTCGGCGAGATGCGACCAGTCGGCCGTCGCGGAGGTGAAGACCGCCGTCAGGTTGGACCAGAGCTCCACCGAGGCGAGGCTGAACGCGTTGAGAACCTTCGGCAGCGGCACCGGCGGCAGTCCGAGCAGATACGAGCCGAGTTCGACCGAGAGCGTCGCGATGATCGGAAACGTGATCGGGTTTCCGAAGAACGTCGCCAGAAGCGCGGCGAGGATGTTTCCGCGCATGAGCCATGCGATCAATCCCGCGCAGAGGAAATGCAGCCCGTAGAACGGCGTGAAGGAGACGAAGACGCCCGCCGCGATTCCCCGGCTGATCCGGTGCGCGGGGTCGGGCAGACGGCGTAGACGATGCGCCACATAGACCCCGGCGCGACGCCACCCGCCGCGCGGATAGAAGAACTCCCCCACGATCTGGACGTATGTGCGTGGCTTTCGGCGCTTGAAGACCACTCTCGCAGAACTCCGTTCCTATGGCCGCCTCTCCAGATCGAGATGGCGGGCGATGTCCGCCACGTCGCTGTCGGCCTCCAGCGCAAGCATTGCAGCGTGCAGATGCTCCGTATCGCGAAGATCCACGTCTACAATTAGGCGATAAAAGTCCGGTTTCCTGTCGAGAAAACGCAAATCCGATATGTTCGCCTTCTGCTCGCCGATGAGCGTGCAGATCCGACCCAGAACACCGGCATCGTTGACGATGGTCAGCTCGAGACTGACGGTGTGGACCGGCTGGTGCTGGCCCGAGTGCCAGCGGAGATCGACCCAGCGCTGCGGCTGGTCCTCGAACTCCTCCAGAGCCGGACAGTCGATCGCATGCACGACGACCCCTTGCCCACGGTAGGTTATGCCGACGATGCGCTGGCCGGGGATCGGCTGACAGCAGCCGGCGCGGCGGAAGCTCTCGTCGGACGACAGCCCGACGACCGCCCGGTTCGGGTCGATCGTGTCGCCGGGCTTCGGCGTGAGCCCGGGATAGAGGGTGTCGATGACCTGCCGGGCCGTCAGATCGGCGGAGCCGAGCCGTGCCAGGAGGTCCTCGGCATCCACGAGGCCGAGCTGCTTCGCCGCCGTCGCGAGCGCCTTGTCGGTGGCCTTCTTGCCGATGTGCTCGAACGCCACGCGGGCGAGTTCCCGTCCGAGCTTCACGAAGCGCCCCCGATCTTCCTCGCGCAGGCTTCGCCGGATCGCCGACTTGGCGCGCCCCGTCGCGACGAGATCGATCCAGGTCGCCTGCGGGCGCTGCCCTTCGGCGGTGATGATCTCGACGGACTGGCCGTTCTTCAGCCGGGTCCAGAGCGGCACGCGGATGCCGTCGACCTTCGCGCCGACGCAGCTGTCGCCGATCCGTGTGTGGATGGCATAGGCGAAATCGAGCGGGGTCGCGCCGCGCGGCAGCTTCACCACCTCGCCCTTGGGCGTGAAGCAGAACACCTGGTCGGTATACATCTCGAGCTTCACATGCTCGAGGAACTCGTCGTTGTCCTCGGTCGTCTCGAAGCGTTCGGTCAGCGAGGAGATCCACTTGGCCGGATCCACGGCGAACCGGTTTTCGGCGCGCTCGCCGTCGCGGTAGGCCCAGTGGGCGGCGACGCCCGCCTCGGCCACTTCGTGCATCTCGCGGGTGCGGATCTGCACCTCGACCCGCTTGCCGTCACGGCCGGAGACGGTGGTGTGGATCGAGCGGTAGCCGTTCGACTTCGGCTGGCTGATGTAGTCCTTGAACCGCCCCGGCACGGCCCGCCAGCGCTGGTGGATCGCTCCGAGGACGCGGTAGCAGTCGGCCTCGGAGCGGGTGATGACGCGAAAGCCGTAGATGTCGGAGAGGCGGGAAAAGGCCTGTTCCTTCTCCTGGAGCTTGCGCCAGATCGAATAGGGCTTCTTGGCGCGGCCGAAGACGTCGGCCTCGATCCCGGCCTTCTCGAGTTCGAGCCGGATATCGGAGGTGATCTTCTGGATGACGTCGCCCGCCTCGCGCTGGAGCGTGATGAAGCGGCGCATGATCGAGGACCGGCCCTCGGGGTTGAGCACGCGGAAGGCGAGATCCTCGAGTTCCTCGCGCATCCACTGCATGCCCATCCGGCCCGCGAGCGGCGCGAAGATGTCCATCGTCTCGCGCGCCTTCTGCACCTGCTTGTCGGACCGCATCGACTTGATCGTGCGCATGTTGTGAAGCCGGTCGGCGAGCTTGACGAGAATGACCCTGAGATCCTTCGACATCGCCATGAAAAGCTTGCGGAAATTCTCCGCCTGTTTCGATTCGAGCGACGACAGCTGCAGGTTGGTGAGCTTGGTCACGCCGTCGACCAACTCGGCGATCTCTTCGCCGAAGGTCGCCCGCACATCGGAGTAGGTCGACCGGGTGTCCTCTATCGCGTCGTGTAGAAGCGCTGTGACGATGGTCGCGTCGTCGAGCTTCATTTCCGTCAGAATGGCGGCGACCGCGACCGGATGCGTGAAATAGGGTTCGCCCGAATGGCGCACCTGGCCCTCATGCATGCGATCGCCGTAGGCGTACGCCTTGCGGATCAACGCTTCGTTCGTCTTCGGGTTGTAGTTGCGGACCAGATCGATCAGGTCATCGACGTCGATATGCATCCGGTCCGCCCTGGGATCAGGCCCGGTCAGCCGCGCTCCTGGGCTTCCATCAGCGCGCGGAGCAGCTTCTCCTCGGACATGTCGTCCTCGGCCGGCTTGTCGTGATCCGCACCCATGAGAAGCGACATCGCATCCTCTTCGGGCTCGTCGACTTCGATCTGGGTCTGGTAGCTCTCGATCATCCGCTCGCGGAGATCTTCGGCCGACTGGGTTTCCTCGGCGACTTCGCGGAGGGAGACGACCGGGTTCTTGTCGTTGTCGCGATCGATGGTCAGCGGCGCGCCGGCGGTTATCTCGCGCGCACGATGGGCGGCGAGCATTACCAACTCGAAGCGGTTCGGGACCTTGTCAACGCAATCTTCGACCGTCACACGGGCCATGCTGTCGCTCCATTTCTTGCACGGGAGGTATGAGCGCCAGTATGTATAGTGGTCACTGGCGATTGACAAGGCCCCGGCCGCGGCATTGGGAGGGCCTCGGCTGACGCAAAGATCGATGACACCGCGGTCCGGAAAGTCGGGTTGAACTCGCGGGTCATATAGATAAATAAGGCTTGTTCCGCTCCGAGCAGAAGGCTCGCAACACTCACGGACCACCCGAGCGGGGCCTCATTTTGAAAGGGACGACTATGTTCTATCGCGACGAACGGCTTGCGCTGTTCATCGATGGCTCGAATCTCTATGCGGCGGCGAAGGCGCTCGGGTTCGACATTGACTATAAACTCCTTCGTCAGGAGTTCATGCGTCGGGGAAAGCTGCTGAGGGCGTTCTACTACACCGCGCTTCTCGAGAGCGAAGAGTATTCGCCGATCAGACCGCTGGTCGACTGGCTCCACTACAACGGCTTCGCCATGGTGACGAAACCGGCGAAGGAGTACACCGACAACCAGGGCAGGCGTAAGGTCAAGGGGAACATGGACATCGAACTCACCGTCGATGCCATGGAACTTGCGCCGCGGATCGACCACATCGTGCTGTTCTCGGGCGATGGCGATTTCAAGCCGCTCGTCGAGAGCCTTCAGCGGCAGGGCGTCAGGGTTTCGATCTGCTCCACCATCAGGTCGCAGCCGCCGATGATCGCCGACGAGCTCCGCCGTCAGGCGGACAACTTCATCGAGCTTGACGAGCTGCGCGAAGTGATCGGACGTCCGCCGCGCGAACCGCGCGAGCAGGAATCGAACCGCGAGCTGGCGGAAGAATAATGCCCCGAGGCCCGGTGTCCGCGCCGGGCTTTCTCGCGGGATCACTCGCCGGACGCTGCGGCGTTCGCGTTGATCTCGTTATGGATGTCGATGATGCGCGGCGGCCATGTGCTCTTGATGTAGGCGAGCACCGCGAGGATCTCCTCATCGTCGAGCATGTCGCCGAAACCCGTCATGTTGCTGCGATAGTCGCCGCCGACGATCGCCTCCGTACCCTCTTTCGTGATGGCGAACAGGAGCCTGTCGGGATGATGCCAGGTGTGGCCACTGTCGTCGTGCGGCGGCGCGGGCAGGTAGCCGGCCGCGTCGCGCTCTCGCCAGTCGGGCTCTCCCTCGAGGGACGCGCCATGACACGAGGCGCAGTATGCCGCGTAGAGCGCCGCGCCTCGGGCGACCGCCGCCTCGTCGCGGTAAGGCAGGAGGCCGGGATCCCCCGACGCGGACAAGGAATACACCACCCCGCCCGCCAGGATGGCGAAACCGGCCGCGACCAGCGTCTTCTTCATACCGAGCGTCTCCCGCGAACGTCTTCACCGGGCATCGACGGCCCTCCCGCGCTGGAACGTCAAGTCGCGGTTGCGTGATGGGCCATGGCGTCTATCTTGCACCCGAAGGCCCCAAAGGATGAAGTCCGTGTCGAAACCGCCGCTCACACTCTACCTTGCCGCGCCGCGCGGATTCTGCGCCGGCGTGGACCGGGCGATCAAGATCGTCGAGATGGCGCTCGAGAAGTGGGGGCCGCCCGTCTACGTACGTCACGAGATCGTTCATAACAGGTATGTCGTCGACGGCCTGCGGGAGAAGGGTGCGGTATTCGTCGAGGAGCTCGACGACTGTCCGGACGACCGTCCGGTGATCTTCTCTGCCCATGGCGTGCCCAGGGCCGTTCCGGCCGAGGCGGCCCGGCGCGAGATGATCTACGTCGACGCCACCTGTCCGCTCGTTTCGAAAGTGCATATCGAGGCGGCGCGGCATTCGGAGAACGGGCTCCAGATGGTCATGATCGGCCATGCCGGCCATCCCGAGACGCTCGGGACGATGGGTCAGCTGCCCGAGGGCGAGGTGATCCTCGTCGAAACCGTGGAGGATGTCGCACGCATCGAGCCGCGCGATCCCGAAAAGCTGGCCTTCATCACGCAGACGACGCTTTCGGTAGACGATACCGCCGATATCGTGGCCGCGCTCGAGGCGCGGTTTCCCGCGATCATCGGGCCGCACAAGGAAGATATCTGCTATGCGACGACGAACCGGCAGGCGGCCGTCAAGGCGATGGCGCCCAAGGCCGACGCGATGCTGGTGATCGGCGCCCCCAATTCGTCGAATTCGCAGCGGTTGGTAGAGGTGGGCCGCACGGCCGGCTGCCGATACGCGCAACTGGTGCAGCGCGCCGCGGAGGTCGACTGGCGCGCGCTCGAAGGCATCCGGTCGGTCGGGATCACGGCGGGCGCCTCGGCGCCGGAAGACCTCGTGAATGAGGTGATCGCCGCGTTCCGCGACAGGTTCGACGTGACCGTCGAGCAGGTCGAGACGGCTGTCGAGACCGTGGAGTTCAAGGTGCCGAGGGTGCTTCGCGTTCCCGCATGACGAGCATTCCCCGCGCTCCGCTAGCTCTCGGTCTTGCCGGGCTTCTCCCGTTCCTCTGGGGAGTCGCGACGCTCTTGTCCGATCCGCTCGCCGAATTCGCGCTTGCGCTGACCGGTCCGCGCTTCGTCGGCCCGTACGTCTTGCTGTCCTATGGCACCGTGATCCTTGCCTTCATGTCGGGCGTGCTCTGGGGCTTTGCGACCAGGGCCGAGGGCGCAGTGGCCGCCAGCGGGTACACGCTTTCGGTGCTTCCCGCGCTCTGGGCGTTCTTCTTCGTCGGCGGCGGCCCGACCTCGGCAGCGATCTACCTGATCTTCGGGTTTATCGGGGTTCTCGGGCTTGACTGGATGTTCTGGCGGCAGGGCCTCGCGCCGCCGTGGTGGATGACGTTGCGGATCGGGCTGACGGCGGTCGTCTGTCTCTGCCTTCTGAGCGTGGTCTTCTGATGCCCGAACTTTTCGCCTTCACCGACGGCGCCTGTTCGGGAAACCCGGGCCCGGGCGGCTGGGGCGTCCTGCTTCAGGCGAAGGAGGGCGAGACCGTGGTGAAGGAGCGCGAACTGAGGGGAGGCGAGGCCGCGACGACGAACAACCGGATGGAACTGCTCGCCGCGATTTCCGCGCTCGAGGCGCTGGAGCGGCCGTCAGGGATCACCATCGTCACCGACAGCGCGTACGTGAAGAACGGCATACAGGGCTGGATCGACGGCTGGAAGCGCAACGGATGGAAGACCGCCGCGAAGAAGCCGGTGAAGAACGTCGACCTCTGGGAGCGGCTCGACGAGGCGCGGCGGCGCCACCGCGTCAACTGGGAATGGATCAAGGGCCATGCCGGCCATCCCGAAAACGAGCGCGCCGACGAACTGGCCCGCGCGGGCATGAAACCGTTCAAGCCGAAGAAGTCCGCGGAGGCCTGATCATTTGCGCCGGGTGCGGCGACGGTGCGCCGCTTCGGTCGGGATGAGCACGAGCGCCCCGGCCGCGCCGACGATGGCGTCCACGCCCGGCGCCCCGAAGGACAGCCCGAACATCACCCGCACCATGAAGAGCAGCACCACCCCGCCCAGCGCGATGACGATGGACGGCAGAACACCGTTGTGGGTGAGATCCCATTTTTCGCCGAGATATCCCACGATCCCGCCGATCATCAGCGACCCGAAGAACGCGAAGAAGCCCATCAGCCGTCTCCCAGTTTGGTGCCCGGCTCGACCGGGGTTCCGCGAAGGAACTCGATCACATCCTGCCGCGACCGTCCCTCGGCCTGCACCTCCAGAACATCCGCCGCGCCGCCGCCGCAGGCAACGGTGAAGCCCGAAAGAACCGTGCCGGGCGGGCCTTCGGCCGGGCTCACCCGCGAGCGCAGAAGCTTCAGCCGGCGTCCGTGCAGCGTGGTCCATGCGCCGGGGAACGGGGACAGGCCGCGTATCTGCCGGTCGATCTCCGCGGCGGGTCGGGTCCAGTCGATCCCGGCCTCCGCCTTGTCGATCTTGCGCGCGTAGCTGACGCCGTCCTCCGGCTGGGGGACCGGCGTCAGCTCGTCAAGCCGCCCCAGCGTCGTCCCGAGAAGATCGGCCCCCATCCGCGCGAGCCGGTCGTGCAACTCGCCCGTGGTCTCCTGCGGACCGATGGGCGTGGAAGCCGACATCAGGACCGGCCCGGTATCCAGCCCGGCCTCCATCCGCATGATGCAGACGCCGGTCTCGTCATCGCCCGCCATGACCGCGCGGTGGATGGGCGCCGCGCCGCGCCAGCGTGGAAGCAGGGATGCGTGGATATTGAGGCATCCCTGCTTCGGTGCATCGAGGATCGCCTGCGAAAGGATCAGGCCGTAGGCGACCACGACGCCCACCTCGGCGCGCAACTCGGCGAACGCCCGCTGTTCGTCCGGGGTCTTGAGCGACATCGGGTGCCGCACGGGGACGCCCATCGTCATGGCCGCCCGGTGCACGGGCGAGACCCTCTCCCGCTTGCCCCGCCCGGCGGGACGTGGCGGCCGGGTGTAGGCGCAGACGACCTCGTGCCCGACCGCGACGAGTTTCTCCAGCGCCGGGACGGAGAACTCCGGCGTGCCCATGAAGGCGACCCTCATGCCCGCACCTTCCGCGCCCGCTTGAGTAGCATGTCCCGCTTCATCCGGCTGAGGGTGTCGAAGTACATCCGCCCGTTCAGGTGGTCGATCTGGTGCTGGACGCTGGTTGCCCAGAGCCCCTCGAATTCGCGCGTCACGCGGTGACCGAGGCGGTCCAAGAAGGCGACGGTGACCCTCGCCGGTCGGTCGACCCTCGCGGAGACGCCCGGCAGGTTCGGGCTCGCTTCCTCGTGCGTGCGCGTCTCCTGCGAGGCGTCGATGACCTCGGGGTTCGCCATGCGGATCGCCTGCCCGCGCTCATCGGAGGCATCGACGACCGTCAGCCGCAGCATCACGCCGATCTGCGCCGCCGCAAGCCCGACGCCCGGCATCGCCTCCATGGTCTCGACCATGTCCTCCCAGATGGCGCGGATCTCGTCGGTTATATCCGCGACGGGCCGAGCGGCGGTGCGAAGCCGCTTGTCGGGCCAGGACACGAAAGGGCGGACCGTCACGCGAGCACCGCCGAATACGCCGCTTCGAGCCTCTGCCGCTCTTCGGGAGAGACGCGATCGAAGGTCACGAGACCCTCGAGATGGTCGTATTCGTGCTGTATGCAGATTGCGGCGAAGCCATCGAAGCGGTGGCGCTGCGGGCGGTCGTCGAGGCCGCGCCATGTGGCCTCGATTTCGGTGTTGCGGGCGACCTCGGCGGCAATACCGGGCATAGAGAGGCACCCTTCGATCCCCGTCGCGATCTCGTCGGAGCGCCAGGTGATCGCGGGATCGACCATGACGACCGGCTCGGGCGCGCCATCCTTCCAGGCCACGTCCATCACGAAGAGGCGCTTCGTCACGCCGACCTGCGGCGCGGCGAGCCCCCGGCCCGGCGCGGCGTACATCGTCTCGAGCATGTCGGCCGCAAGGCGCCGGACCTCCTCGTCGATCCCGCCGACGGGGATGCACGGTGTCGAAAGCCGCGGATCAGGCCACTTGAGGATTTCCAGAACGCTCACGCCCGCGCCTTCTCGCGCTTCAGTTTCACCATCCTGCGGGTGATGAGCTGTCGCTTGAGCGCGGTCAGGTAGTCGATGAAGAGCTTTCCGTCGAGGTGGTCGATCTCGTGCTGGACGCAGGTCGCCCAGAGGCCACCGAACTTTTCCGAATGCGTCTCCCCGTCGAGGCCGAGCCAGCCTACCTCGACCTCCGCCGGACGTGTGACGTCGGCGTACTGGTCGGGGATGGAAAGACATCCTTCCTCGTAGGTGTTCGTTTCCTCGGATGTCCAAGTGACCACGGGATTGAGCAACACCATCGGACGTGGGGCCGCGCCTTCCTCCTTCACGCAGTCCATTACCAGAAGCCGCTTGGGCACGCCAAGTTGCGGGGCGGCAAGGCCGATGCCGGGGGCGTCGTACATGGTCTCGAGCATGTCGTCGGAGAGCCGTCGAAGATCGTCGGTGATATCCGTGACCGCCTCCGCCTTCTTCTTCAGGCGGGGGTCGGGATGAATGATGATGTCGCGCAGTGCCATGACCCCGATTTAGGCGAGCGGCCCGCCCTCTGCAATCGCCTTGCGCTCGCCGGTGTCACGGGTAGTTTCCCGGGAATTCAGAAAGAGAGTCCGGATGACATTCGACTTCGAGACCTCGGCAGGCGGACCGGGGCAACACTGCTCCAAATGGGAGACCTCCGTGCCGGAGGGCGCCACCCCCGGTGACATGATCCAGATGTGGGTCGCCGACATGGACTTCCGCGCGGCGCCCTGCGTCATCGAGGCCCTGCAGAGAGAAGTCGACCGCGGCTTCATGGGCTACTTCGGCGACATGACGCCGGTCCGGGAGGCCGTCGCAGGCTGGATGAGCTCGCGACACGGCTGGTCGTTCGATCCAAGCATAGTTCGGTTCACGCATGGGGTCATCGCCGGCTACGCCAACGTGATCGACGCGTTCTCGAAACCGGGCGACGGCGTCATCCTGTTTTCACCGGTCTACCACGCCTTTTACGGCAAGATCGCGGCGATGGGGCGCAAGGCGGTCGAGAGCCGGCTTGTCCTCGGGGATGGCCGCTACGAGATGGATCTCGACACGCTCGCGGCCAGTCTGACGGGGCGCGAGCGGATTGTGACCCTCTGCTCGCCGCACAACCCGGGGGGTCGGCGCTGGAGCGTCGAGGAAATCCGGCGGCTGGCGGATTTCTGCGCCGCCCACGACCTGATCCTTCTCTCCGACGAGATCCACATGGACCTGACGTTTCCGAGCGTCGCGCATGTGCCGACGGCGGTCGCGGCACCGGAGGCGAAGCCGCATCTCATCACCATCACGGCGGCCTCCAAGGGCTTCAACCTCGCCGGCGGCGAGACCGGATTCGCGGTCATCGAGGACGAGCGGCTCCTGGCGCGCTTCGACAAGTCGAACAAGGACAGGGGCGGCACGCCGAACCGGTTCGGCATGATCATGACCAAGGCGGCGCTGACCGACGGGGGCGACTGGAGCGAGGCGGCGCGCGCCCATATCGCGGGTAACTACGCGGTGTGGAAGGACCGGATCGGCAGCATTCCCGGCCTGCAGGTCATGGAGATGGACTCGACATATCTCTCTTGGGTCGATTTCACCGGCACCGGCATGAACTCGGAAGAGATCGACCGCCGCGTCTTCGACGAGGCGCGGATCGTCAAGAGCCCGGGTGCTCAGTTCGGGACAGGCGGAGAGAGCTGGAATCGTTTCAATCTCGCGCTGCCCCGAACCCGCCTCGAAAAGGCGATCGGGAGACTCGAATCCGCCTTCTCCGATCTCCAGTGACTACTTCTCGATGAGAGCGACCGGCGCGTTCTCTTCCCGGGAGTAGTCGAGCGGTGCGCTATCCTTGGCGGCCGTGGACCACTTGAATTCGTAGACCATCTCGCCCTCTTCCTCGGACGAGGCCACGATCAGGCATTGCGACAGGTGACGCGCGCCGTCGTAGACATCGACGAGGCCCCGCAGATGCGGCGCGTCCTCTTTGTCGAGCGCGAAGCCCTCTTCCCAGTGCCGCAGGATCGTGAAGGTCTGATCCCCGACCTTGACCCTCAAACGACTTCTCTTCTTCCGGTCCGACTTGCGTGCAAGTTCCAGACCGGCCCGTACTTCCTTGGGCAAATACTCGGACATGGCAGCCTCCAACCCCGTGCGAGCATGATGCGCGGGATTCGTCTCCGGTCAAGAAAAGTCACGACCGTATCGGGAGACAGCGAAACAATTCACGCGCGTGTCATGCTTTGGAAGCGCCCCGGAACCGCATTCTGGCGGAAAGATGGCCGGCCGTTCCCGTCGGACCTGTTCGTTGGCGCACGCCCCTTATGCCATCTTCGCAGTTTTTCACACTCCCGCCGCGTCCTATTTCGCTGGGAGAACGGAAGGAGACTGACATGGGCAAGCTGGTTGACGGCATCTGGCGCGACGCGTGGTACGATACGGGAAAGACCGGTGGACGCTTCGTGCGGTCGACGGCGGGCTTTCGGAACTGGATCACACCGGACGGCGCGCCCGGCCCCTCGGGGGAAGGTGGCTTCGCGGCCGCCAAGGGGCGGTATCATCTCTATGTCGCCTACGCCTGCCCGTGGGCGCACCGGACCCTTATCTTCCGCAAGCTGAAGGGGCTCGAGGACTACATCGGAGTTTCCGTCGTGCACCCTGACATGCTCGGCGACGGCTGGACGTTCGACACCTCTTTCGACGGGGCGACCGGTGACCGGCTTCATGGTTTCGAGTTCATGCGCGACGTCTACATCAAGGCTGATCCGAAGATTTCCGGCCGGGTCACGGTGCCGGTGCTCTGGGACACGGAACGCGAAACGATCGTTTCGAACGAAAGCTCCGAGATCATCCGTATGTTCAACTCGGCCTTCGATCATCTGACCGGAAACACAGACGATTATTGGCCGGAGGAGCTTCGGGACGAGATCGAAGAGGTGAACGGGCGCATCTACGAAACCGTCAACAACGGCGTCTACCGATCTGGCTTCGCCACCACGCAGGAGGCCTACGACGAGGCCGTTACGTCCCTGTTCGAGTCGCTCGACTGGCTCGAAGACCGGCTGTCGGGGAACCGCTACCTGATGGGCGACCGGATCACGGAAGCCGACTGGCGGCTGGTGACGACGCTGTTCCGGTTCGATCCTGTCTACCACCTGCATTTCAAGTGCAACCGACGCCGGCTGATCGACTATCCGAACCTCTGGGCTTACACGCGCGAGCTTTACCAGTGGCCGGGCGTGGCGGAAACTGTGCGGCTCGACCACATCGTGCGGCACTACCACTTCAGCCACGAGACCATCAATCCCAACAGGATCATTCCGATCAACCCGATCCTCGATTTTAACGCACCGCACGACCGCGACGCGCTCGGCACTCCGGCCCTGCGAGCCACCGGCAGCTGATCTAGGCGCCGTAATGCGCGACGATCGCCGCCAGATCCTCCGGCGGCGTCTGGACCGGAAAGAAGCCGCAGGCGTTCGGGACGAGGTTGAAGATCGACCCGTCGGAGAAGAATGTCGAGCGCGTGACGAAGACGACGCGCGCGCCGGGTTGGCGGTAGCTGGCGAAATCGGCGACCGCGAAGGCGCTGCCGGCTTCCAGCAACAGGTTAAGCACGATCACGTCGATCCGAGCCTTCTGGAGAACGCACACCGCGTTTTCCTGGCTCGCCGCCACCTGAACCGTGCAGCCATGTCGTTCGAGGTGCCGCTTCCAGACCTCCGATAGGTCCGGATTCGCCTCGACTATCAGTATGTTCATCGCTCCTCCGGGTGCAAGATCCCGGTAAGTCGTCCCCCGCTGCGGACTATGTTGCCGGTTCCCTAACAAGTGGTTAACGGGCGGGTAATCATCGTTAACCAGATCCGGCTGCGCGCGGATTGCCGCCGACGCCGGAAACCGCGGAGGGTTGAAGGCACCGCCGTGCCTGCTACCGTCCAAGTTGAGGTTTCGACGAGGAGCTCCGATGCGTCGGTTGGTCACCACCCTCGCCCTGTGTGCATCGGTGGCCACAGCCGCCGAGGCGGGCGTAGCCTGCGGCGGAGACTTTCGGGACTTCGTCGCCCGGATGAAGGCCGAAGCCGTGCGCCAGGGCTTCGACCGCGGCCTGGCCGACCGGTTCTTCTCTTCGGTCCGGCAGGACCCCGCCGTGATCCGGGCGGACAGGGCGCAGGGCATTTTCCAGCGTCCGTTCACCGACTTCTCACGCCGCCTGATCAGCCAGAACCGCATCGATAACGGACGCCGGAACGCGCAGAGATGGGACGCCGTGTTCGATCGGGTCGAGCGGGACTACGGTGTGAACCGGGGGGTTCTGCTCGCCTTCTGGGCCTTCGAGACGGACTACGGCGCGGTGCAGGGCGACTTCAATACGGTAAATGCCCTGATGACGCTCAGCCATGACTGCCGGCGCCCCGATCTCTTCCGGCCGCATGTGTTCTCGGCGCTGGAGCTCTACCGCCGGGGCGACATCGATCCGGCCCGGACGACCGGCGCGTGGGCAGGCGAAATCGGCATGGTGCAGATGCTGCCGGGCGACATCATCGAGAACGGCGTCGACGGAGATGGCGACGGACGGGTGACGCTCAAGACCTCCGCCCCCGACGCGCTGATGTCGGGCGGGAAGATGCTGCGTTCGCTCGGCTGGCGGCCGAACCAACCATGGTTGCAGGAGATCGTCGTTCCCGGAGGGCTCGACTGGAGCCAGACCGGCGTCGATATCTGGAAGCCCGTCGCCGATTGGGAACGGATGGGCGTCAGAGCCCGCAGCGGGAGCCTCGCGCAGGGGCTCGACGGGGCGATCATCCTGCCGGAGGGCCGGAACGGTCCGGCCTTCATCGCCTATCCGAATTTCGAGGTCTACTTCGAGTGGAACAGAAGCTTCGTCTACGTTCTCACGGCGGCCTACTTCGCGACGAGGCTCGAAGGCGCGCCGGTCTTGGACGCGGGGGCTCCGTCGCCGGCGCTGTCGGGGGACGAGATGCGGCTCCTGCAGCAGAAGCTCGCCGCGCGCGGGCACGACGTGGGCGGGATCGACGGCATTCTGGGCGCGATGACGCGGATCGCCGTGCGCAAGGAGCAGCAGCGTCTTGGCTTGCCCGCCGATTCCTGGCCGACACGGGATCTGCTCGGCCGATTGTGATCACCGCGGCGCGACGTAATCCGGACCCGCCGCAATCGCCGCGTCCGTCGGGCCCCGATCATCGCCGAGACCGCCCGCGACGGCCAGAATGATCAGGACAGTGGCGATGCCGATGTGTTCGGACATGAGACGCTCCGCTTGTTCACGGCGTATTTCGATCCGTCACGCGGCGCTCCATCACGCCACCAGTTGCTCGGCCTTCCGGAGGTCGACGGACACGAGCTGGCTCACCCCCTGCTCCACCATCGTCACACCGAAGAGCCGGTCCATCCGGGCCATGGTGACCGCATGGTGCGTGATGATGAGGAATCGGGTCTCGGTGCGGCGGGCCATCTCGTCGAGCATGTCGCAAAAGCGCGTGACGTTGGCATCGTCGAGCGGCGCGTCCACCTCGTCGAGCACGCAGATCGGCGCCGGGTTGGCGAGAAAGACCGCGAAGATGAGCGCGAGCGCGGTCAGCGTCTGCTCACCGCCAGACAGGAGCGACAGGGTCGACAGCTTCTTGCCCGGCGGCTGGCACATGATTTCGAGTCCCGCCTCGAGCGGATCGTCGCTCTCGACCATGACGAGCTTGGCCTCGCCACCGCCGAAGAGGTGCGTGAAGAGCATCGAGAAGTTCGAGTTCACCTGCTCGAAGGCGGTGAGCAGCCGCTCCCGGCCCTCGCGGTTGAGGTTCGCGATCCCCGTACGGAGCGCGCGGATCGCGTCCTCGAGGTCAGCCTTCTCGGCGACGAGCGTGTCATGCTCCGTCTGGACGTCGCGGGCGTCCTCTTCCGCGCGAAGGTTCACCGCGCCCAGCGCGTCGCGCTGGCGCTTCAGCCGGTGCACGTCGGCCTCTATCGCGTCCGACGACGGCATCTGCTCTGGATCGCTCCCGAGTTTCGAGAGAAGCTCCTGCGGCGTCGTCTCGAGTTCCTCCCCGATCCGTTCGACCGCCGCCTCGACGGCTTCGCGCGCCGCTTCGGCCCGCGCCTCCACCCGTGCCCGTGCCTCGCGCGCATCCGAGGCGCGGCGCTCCGCGTCGCGCTCGGCGGCGACGGCGTCGCGCTGCGCGGTCTCCGCTTCGGAGAGCCTGTCCGACGCGGTGCGGTTGCGCGCTTCGGCATCGGCCTTCGCATCCTCGACCTTCACCCGTTTCGCCGCGATCTCGTCGGGCTGCGCCGAGGCGATGGAGAGCTCGCGCCGGGCCGCCTCGCGCCGTTCTTCGAGTTCGGCAATTCGTTCGCCCGCGGTCTCGAGCCGGTTCCGCCATGTCTCCAGTTCGCGGGTGAGATCCTTGCGCCGCCGCTCTCTCGCTTCGCCGTCGCGACGAAGCTCGTCATGCGCAGAGCGGCGGGCGATCATCGTCAGGCGCGCGGCCTCGACGGTGGTCTTGACGTCTTCCGCTTCCGCCCGGGCGGCGTCGAGATCGTCCAGATCGGCGACGGCACGCTCGGCGTCCCGCAGTGCCTGACGCGCCTCGGAGGCGGCCTCGTCGTGCCGCGATACGGCAAGGCGCAGGCTCTCGAGGCGCCCACCAGAAATGTCGCGCTCGGCTTCGGCACGGGACAGCGCGCGACTGGCCTCGGTCACCGCCTGGTCGGCCGCCCGGCGCGCGTCGCGGGCCGCTGCGTCGGCGGCCGTCGCCTCGGCGAGACGGGCCTTGAGCAGGTCGTGCGCCCGCGCGGCGCCATCGGCGCGCGCAGTGGCTTCCTCGATATCCTGCTTGAGCTCCTGAAGCCGGTTGAGCTGCTGAAGACGGAGCGCGGCCGCCGACGGCGCGTCCTCCGCGCTCGCGCGCAGCCCGTCCCAGCGCCAGAGATCTCCCTCGACGCTGACGAGTCTCTGGCCGGGCTTCAGATCCGCCTGAAGCCGCGGCCCTTCGGATCGGGCCACGAGGCCCACCTGCCCCATGCGCCGGACCAGAACCGCGGGCACCGAGACATAGTTCGTCAGTGCCTTGACGCCCTCGGGCAACATTTGCGGAGACGCGTAGCCGGGAAGCTGAGCCCAGCCCGACCCGCCCTCTTCGTCGATCGCCGGGGCGCGAAGGTCGTCCGACAGGGCGGCGCCGAGGGCCTTTTCGTAGCCCGACTGGACGCGCAGCAGGTCGAGAACCTGCCCGCCCTCCGCGGTATCCCGGTCGACGAGACGCGCGAGAGCCCCGGCTTCGGCCCGAAGCGCCGACACCTCGCCCTCGGCCTCGGAGCGTTGTGCCCGGGCCTCCGCTTCGCGCGCCTGCGCATCGCCGCGCGCATCGTCGGCCGCCACCAGCGCCGCCTCGGCCTCGGCCGCCGCCGTCACCGCCGCCTCCTGCGCTTCGGTCGACTTCGCGACCTCCGCTTCGGCACGTCTCATGGCCTCAGCGGACTCGACCACCTTGCCCTTCGCATTCGCGGCTTCGGCTTCGCTCTTCTCGAGCGTCGTCTTTGCATCCTCGCGAAGCCTGTGCGCCGCGTGGTGACGCGCCGAAAGCCGCGCCACGTCCTCGGTCAGCTCATCCAGAGCCTCTTCGCGCCTGGACAGCACCTGACCCGCCTGCCGCGCCGCCTCGGCGGCCGCTTCGAGCGCCGTCTCGTGGCCGGCGCCGGCCTCGTCGAGTTGGGCCGCTTCGGCCTCGAGCCGCGCGATCGTCTCCCCTGCGTCGTTGTTGAGAGCGGATTCGCGTTCGAGGTCGCGGCTCATCTGTTCGATCCGTCCCGACAGCGCCCGGACCGCGGCCTGCGCCCGGGTCTCCTGATCGTCGAGCGACTGGCGCTCAAGCTCCAGGCGCTGCAGGACCGCGGCGGCGATCGCCGCCTCCTCGCGCACGGCCGGAAGCGCCTCGTCCCGCGCGGCACGCTCGGCCGTCGCGGACCGGGCCAGACGCTCTGCCTCGGACGCGGCGCGCAGCTGGTCGCGAAGCGCGTCCTCGGCCAGGGCACGCGCCTCGTCGGCCTCCCGCCAGCGCCGGTAGAGCAGAAGCCCCTCCGCCTGCCTCAGCTGGGCACCGATCTCGCGGTAACGCGCCGCCTGCCGCGCCTGTCGCGCGAGGCTCTGGAGCTGCTGTGCCAGTTGGTCGATCACGTCGTCGACCCGCGCGAGGTTCGTCTCGGCGCCCTTCAGCTTCAGCTCCGCCTCGTGGCGGCGCTGGTAGAGGCCCGAAATGCCCGCGGCCTCCTCGAGGATGCGGCGCCGGGACTTCGGCTTGGCGTTGATGAGTTCGGCGATCTGCCCCTGCCGCACGAGTGCCGGCGAATGCGCCCCGGTCGAGGCATCGGCGAACAGCATCTGCACGTCACGCGCCCGGACATCCTTCGCGTTCGCCTTGTAGGCCGACCCCGCGTCGCGGGTGATCCGGCGGACGATATCGAGGATGTCGCTGTCGTTGAAGCCGGCGGGCGCCAGTCGTTCGGAGTTGTCGATCCCGAGTGCGACCTCGGCGAAGTTGCGGGCGGGACGGCGGGAGGTCCCCGCGAAAATCACGTCCTCCATCCCGTCGCCGCGCATCGCGGTCGGCCGGTTTTCCCCCATGACCCAGCGCAGCGCCTCGAGAAGGTTCGACTTTCCGCACCCGTTCGGCCCGACGATTCCCGTGAGCCCGTCGGCGATGACCATTTCGGTCGGATCGACGAAGCTCTTGAAGCCGTTCAGTCGCAGTCGCGTGAAACGCATCAGGCGGGTGCCCCGAATGATTCCCTAGGTCTGGCGACTCTGAGGCCGGTGCGGGCCACAAGTCAACGAGGACCGCATCATCTTTGGCGATCTGCCGCCTTATCCACAAGATGTTGACGGCCTCCTGTGCGGAAAGACCAAGATCGTCAGGCCGGCCACGAATCGCCTTGACCGGCAGCAGGTCGGGAAAGCTTAATCTCCCCGCGTTGAGTCGGGGGACGGCGCTTGGGACACGACAAAGGGTGGGACGACATGCTGCCATTCACACCAGTATCGGCGCCGGCAAGATGAGCCTGGATGCGCCGACCATAGAGATCCGCACGGAGAGCCCGGTCGCTGCGGGGTCCAGAAGACTGATCGCGGCGAGCCAGACCGAAATCGAGAAGGTGTATCCGCCGGATCAGATCTTCAGCCTTTCGGCCGAAGACCTCGCCACGCCGAACACGCAGTTCATTGTGGCGCGCCTCGACGATGTGCCGATCGGATGCATCGCCCTCGTCGACATGCTGCGTTACGGTGAGATGAAACGTCTCTTCGTGACGAAATCGGCCCGGGGGCACGGGCTCGGACGTGCCCTGGTCGAGGAGGTCGAGAACGCGGCGCGGGACATCGGACTGAGGGTCCTCCGTCTGGAAACGGGGCCGAAACTGGAACCCGCGGTGGCGCTCTACAAGCGTCTTGGCTACCGGGAGCGCGGGCGGTTCGGGGGCTATGAGGATCTGCCGTGCAGCCTCTTCATGGAGAAGTCGCTGGGCTGACGGGCCATCCGCAACGCCGAGAATTTGTCCAGACGCGATCCGGCGCGTGCCGCGCGCCGTATCGGTCCGCGACACCGTTGGCCTCCCGATCCTGCTTTCTTGACCGCGTCCCGGCCAGGGGATACGCGGAGCCGGACCATCAAGACGAAGGACCCAGCGACAATGAGCACGCCCTCCATCCTCATCCTGCCCGGAGACGGCATCGGCCCCGAGGTCATGGCGGAAGTCCGAAAGATCATCGGATGGTACGGCAAGACGCGCGGGCTCCACTTCGACGTGAGCGAGGATCTCGTCGGCGGCGCGGCCTACGACGCGCATGGCGCTCCGCTCACCGATGAGACGATGGCGAAGGCGCAAGCCGCCGACGCGGTGCTGCTGGGGGCGGTCGGCGGGCCCAAGTACGACGATCTCGACTTCTCAGTGAAGCCCGAGCGGGGGCTTCTCCGGCTCCGGAAGGAGATGGACCTCTATGCCAACCTGCGCCCCGCGCAATGCTTCGATGCGCTCGCCGACTTCTCGTCGCTCAAGCGCGACGTGGTCGCGGGCCTCGACATCATGATCGTGCGGGAACTGACGTCCGGCGTCTACTTCGGCGAACCGCGCGGTATCATCAAGGAAGGTAACGAGCGCGTCGGCATCAACACGCAGCGATACACCGAAAGCGAGATCGAGCGCGTCGCGCGGTCCGCCTTCGAGCTGGCGCGTCGCCGGTCGAACAAGGTCTGCTCGATGGAGAAGGCCAACGTCATGGAATCGGGCGTGCTGTGGCGCGAGGTCGTGCAGCGCGTGGCCGATGCCGAGTATCCGGATGTCGAGCTTTCCCACATGTACGCCGACGCGGGCGCGATGCAGCTCACCCGCTGGCCCAAGCAGTTCGACGTGATCGTGACGGACAACCTCTTCGGCGACCTGCTGTCGGACCTCGCGGCGATGCTGACCGGCTCTCTCGGCATGCTCCCGTCCGCCTCCCTTGGCGCACCGATGGCGAACGGGCGGCCGAAGGCGCTCTACGAGCCCGTGCACGGCTCGGCCCCCGACATCGCCGGCCAGGGCAAGGCGAACCCGATCGCCTGCATTCTCTCCTTCGCGATGGCGCTGCGGTATTCCTTCGATCAGGGCGCCGAGGCCGACCGGCTGGAGAAGGCGGTCGAGACGGTGCTGGCGGACGGTCTGCGCACGGCGGACCTCATGGGCCCTGAAGGCGGCGCGCCCGTCTCGACACGCCAGATGGGCGATGCCGTGGTTGCGGCGCTCGACGCGAGTCTGTGAGACGCCCTTGACCTCTGGCGGCATCGCGGCTTGGGTGCCCGTGGTCCCGCCGAAAGACCTCAATGCATGCAGCCGCGAAATCCAATCTGCGAGGCGCCTTGCTGGCGCTCACTGCGTTCGGGCTCTACGCGACCCACGACGTCTTCGTGAAAACGCTCGGCGCCAGCTACTCTCCGTTCCAGATCGTGTTCTTCAGCGTGCTTCTCTCGTTTCCGCTCGTCACGCTGATGCTGATGCGGGACAAGACGAAAGGCACGCTGATCCCGGTGCATCCGTGGTGGACGGCGCTGCGCACGGCTTCGGCGGTGGTCACCGGCGGTTCGGCCTTCTACGCCTTCTCGGTCCTGCCCCTGGCTCAGGTCTACGCGATCCTTTTCGCCGCACCGCTGATCATCACGGTGCTGTCGATCCCGATCCTCGGCGAGCGGGTCGGCCTGCACCGATGGGCGGCGGTCGTCGTCGGCCTGATCGGCGTGATGATCGTCCTCAGGCCCGCCACCGAACCTCTCGGCCTCGGTCATGCGGCGGCTCTGACGGCCTCGGTGGGAAGCTCGCTCACCGCCGTGATCATCAGAAAGATCGGAAAGGACGAACGGAGCGCCGTACTGCTGGTCTACCCGATGATGGCGAACGCCGCCGTCATGGGCGCGCTGCTGCCCTTCGTCTTTATGCCCGTGGGCGGTGTCGAGTTCGCGATGTTCGCGGCGATGGCGGCCTTCGGGTTCACCGCCGGGCTCCTGATCATCGCGGCCTACAAGGCGGGCGACGCGGCGATCGTGGCGCCGATGCAGTATTCGCAGATCCTCTGGGCGGCGGTCTACGGCGTCGCGTATTTCGAGGAGTTTCCCGATCTCTGGACATGGATCGGCGCCGGCGTGATCATCGCCAGCGGCATCTACATCGTCCTCCGGGAGAGCCTTCGCGGCATCTCCCTGACGACTCCCGTTCTGAGGACCCGCTCTCGGCCCGAGACGGGCACCCAGCCGCGCGTCAGCGCGCTGGAGAGACTGACCCGCGCGGCCGAATGAAGGGCTTGCAAATGGGCACGGCAGGCGCTAGTCCGCACGCCACGGTCGGAGTGTAGCTCAGCCTGGTAGAGCACTGTCTTCGGGAGGCAGGGGTCGTAGGTTCGAATCCTGCCACTCCGACCAGTTTCCTCACGCGGCAAGCGCCTCTTTTCCCGCGATCTCGGTCCAGCGACCCGCGTCGTAGCGCCACGACACGCGGCCGTCGGCATCGATCGCGTGCAGCGACAGCCAGCCGTTGTCGAACAAATCACGGACGCCCTGATGCTTGTCCAGGATTGCCGAGATCGCCTCGGTCGGCGCCTCCACGACGACCGAAAGGCGCAGAGGCTCGTGGCGGAGCGCGTCTCCGTCATGCACCGACTGCCAGGGCAGACCCGCCCGCAGGAGACCGCCGTTGCCCTCGACCACTCCGATTCCGCCAGTGACGTTGTGGAGCAGCTTGTTGCCGGCTCCGAAGGCGTCGGGCGCCACCGAGGAGCCGAAGTACTGGAGCGAAATCCAGCTTGCCACCACGACGGGCGCCGTCAGGATCAACTCCAGCGTCGAGAAGCCATCATCCGCCCGCCAGTCGTAGCTGTGCAGGAAGGCCCGGCCACCTAGGTCGCGCCCGGCGGTCCGGTGACGCGGCGCGGCGATGAACGCGCTGCATCCGGCAAGACCCCATTCGGGACGGAGTTCGGACCAGTCGGCGCCACGGGCCGGCAGGCTCTCGGCGTCGGCAGCGCGCGGCAGCGTCAGCGCGCGCTCCGCCCGGGCGAGAGCGGCGGCGGAAGAGAGGGCCGCCTTCAGGCGATCGAGATCCTCGCGATGCCCCGTCTCCTCGTGATCGGCGAACAGATCGACGCGATCCGATACCGTATCGTGAAGACCCGCGACGAACAGCGTCTCGGCGGGGATCTCGATCCCTTCCCCTGCGGCCAAGGTCTCCCGCACCTCCGGATCGTTCAGGAGCGAGGCCAGAAGGCGTGCGTTGACGTCGCCCGCATGGCCGCCGCAGGCGCCGCACTGCAGCGCACTCCCATGCGGCGCGTTCGTGACGGTCGATCCGTGGCCGGCGATCAGGACGAGCCGGGCGAAGCCCTCGGTAAGCGACATGGCCCGGAGGATCTGCGCGGCCGCCCCTGTCCGCGTTTCCAGCGGAAGATCGAGGCGCGGCGGCGCTTCGGGAGGGGCGTTCTTCGGCCCCAGAACCGCGTCCTTGACGAGCTTCACGGCATAGAGCGGACCGGCCGCCTCGACGAAGGCGAAGGAGGATACCGTCGCCAGCTTGAACCGGCCCCAGGCCCGGAAGGTGCGCCGCTGAACACGGGCGGCGAAGTCCTCCGAGGGTGCGGATCCGGCCGCGCTTTCGACTGCCGGCTGCAGCAGGACCGGCGCGCGTGCTTCGACGGTATCGGACGCCGCCGCGCGATGCGCCGCGGCCAACCCGAAGAATCCGGCGAATCCGATCGTCTCCACCCCGTCGTCTGCCGTCTCCAGCGCGCGACGCAGGATCTCAGACCGGACGTCGATGCAGAAGGCGGCCTGGATCGCAGGTCCGTCAGCCTTCGGTCGGGCTTCCAACGGAGCTTCCACCTGCGCCCGCAGTCGACGCTCCGCCGAGCGGTCCGCGGCTTCCTGCAAGGCGGCGTCGATCTTCTGATCGTCCGTCGGAACGAGCGGTTGGCTACAGCCGCGAAGCGTCTCGGCCCACTTCGGAGCGATGCTGTCCTCGTAGTGCTTCAAAAGCGCAGCGTCCCATGCGGCACGGGCGACGAGGAGACCGAAGAGAGTGTCGTCGCTACCTCCGTCGCGTTCGGCGAGCCAGACCCGGCTCCGGACGAACTGCGACCATCCGCCGAGCGAGACGAGCAGGCGGTGCAGGTACAGCGTCGCGGCGTCCGGAGTCAGACCGAGCGTGCCGCACACGGTGACGAACGCGGCCTTCGGGTCGTCCGGCAGACGCGCGGCCAGATCGTTGAACCCGGCGATGCCTGCGATGCCCGGGCTGAGATCGCGCGTGGCAAAGCTCCTCCACGACCGGAACACCGGTAGCTTCGGCGCCGGCCAGAGTGCCTGACCCTCGTCGAAGTGCCCGGCGGCCCAGAGGCCGATGCGTTCCGCGACGAGGCCGGGCCAGTCCTGCCCGCTCTCCTTCTGCGCGAGGTCGGCGACGGTGCAGAGCGGTGCGACATCCGGGGCGGGCTGGGTCGCCGCCTCCCGAAGCGCCGTCGGCGAGATGCCAGCCTCGGCTGCGGCCACCTTCAGGTCTTCTTCGTCGATCCGGCCGTCGACGATCATCCGGGCGACCTCGGCGCGGTCGCCCGTTGTCTTGATCCCGCCCACCCTGCCAAGGCGTGCCGCGGCGGCCACCCGCGACTCGGACGCCTGTCCGAGGAAGGGATTGACGGCGACCGTCGCGGCGAGCGGGAACGCTGGCGGGATTCGCGCCATCGCGGACTCGGCCGCCGCGAAGATCTCGAGCGTCTCGCCGGAGTACTGAGGCATCAGCTTGGTCATCGGATCATCCTTTCTTCGGCGACCAGCGACCGGTCATCCGGTCCGTCAGCGCGTTGATGTAGAGGCCGTTCATGAGATGGACGCGCAGGCCGGCCATGGCCGGGTGCGCAGCCCAGAGAGCGAAGGTGGCCTGGGCGAAGGCCGCAACGCCAAAGCCCAGAACCGCGAGAGTCATGATCGCCCAGGCGAGGCCGTCGGGTGCCGGCGGAGGCGGGAGTGTGGCTTGCGACAGGAAATCCGCCCCGGTCTGAAGCGTGAAGTACGAGACGGTCGCCACTGCCGAAAGCGCGGTGGTGCGCAGCGTGAGTTCCCTCGGCGCGGCATCGGCAAGACCCTGCGCGATGAGATAAGCGACACCGAAGATCAGGATCGCGCCCAGGGCGATCGTCTGCGGTGCCTTGTCCGGCAGTCCGAATGCGAGCCCGACGACGACGTGAATAACGAGCGCCACCGCGAAGGCCTTGAACACGGCCGAAACATCGGGCACGGCGACCGGCCCGGGCCGCCTGATCGAGGCGACGGCCTCGACGCCTTGTCCCGATGCAAGGAATGCGTGTGCCTTGTAGAGCGAATGCGCGACGATGTGCAGAAGCGCGAGCGGAAAGAGCGCGAGGCCGCACTGCAGGACCATGAAGCCCATCTGCGCGCAGGTGGACCACGCGAGCGAGGTCTTCACCGCCGGTTGGGTGAGCGCGACGGCTGCGGCGACGAGGGCGCTGAAGCCGCCCACGAGCGCGAGCACCGCCAGGACACCGGGCACCGCGATCAGCACGTCGGCAAAGCGGATCAGAAGGAAGCCGCCGGCATTGACGACACCGGCGTGGAGCAGCGCCGAGACCGGCGTCGGGGCCTCCATGACTTCGGTGAGCCAGCCATGAGCGGGAACGAGAGCAGACTTGAAGACGGCCGCGACCGCGAGGAGGGCCGCTGCGACCCAAAGCGTGCCCGGCAGGTCGCCTGCGCGCGCGGCCGCAGAGATTTCTGCGACGTCGAACGTCCCGAAACCCCCCACAAGCAGCGCCGCGGCAAGGACAAGCGCGACGTTGCCAATCACGCCCGACAGCGTCTTCTTGCGTGCCGCCCGCTGCGCGGCGGGCCGCTCGGGGTAGAAAAGAAGCAGGCGATGCAGCCCCGCTCCGACGGCGACCCAGGCCAGCACCAGCTGGAACAGGTTTCCCGACGTCACCAGGAGCAGCACGCAGGCGAGCGTCACCGACATCCACCCCATGAACGGCCCCTGCCTCGTCTCGCCGTCGAGCGCCGTGCGCGAGAACCTGAGCGTGACCCAGCCGACGAACGCGACCGTCAGGAACATCGCGACGCTCACGATGTCGATCCTGACCGAAAGCCCGGCCCCGGCAATTCCTACGAGCGGGCTCGTCGCCGGCCCCTGAAGGGCGAGCGCAAAAGCGGCGAGAACGCCGATGGCGACACCGCAGAGCGCCAGATACTCAGGGACACGCAGCCGCCAATGCGCGCGGGGCACGGGGCGCATCAGCAGATCAATCGCCGCGAGAAACAGCAGCATGGGGGCAAGAAGTGGAACGAGTGACATGCTCGGGAACCTCCAGTTGGGTTCCTGTCAGGTAGACGCAGCCCAATGCGAAGAAAAATACATTGATTGTCTGCTTACGTTCTATAAATAAGAACGATGTCGAACCTGAATTATCATCACCTGCGCTACTTCCGGGAGGTCGCCCGTGACGGGCACCTCACGCGAACGGCCGAGCGGCTGAACCTGTCCCAATCGGCGCTCTCAACCCAGATACGGCAGCTCGAACGCCGGCTCGGACACGATCTGTTCGAGCGGCGCGGACGCAGCCTCGTCCTCACCGAGGCCGGACGCATCGCACTGGACCACGCCGATCAGATCTTCGGCGCGGGAGAGGAACTGCTCGTGACGCTCAGGGGCACGGGAATGATCCGGCGCCCGCTGCGGATCGGCGCCCTCTCGACCCTTTCCCGCAACTTCCAGCTCCGCTTCCTGAGACCGGTCCTGGGGCGGGAGGACGTGGAGGTCGTGCTCCGCTCCGGCAGCGGCGCGGTGATGCTCGAGGAGTTGCGCACGCTTGCCGTCGACGTCGTCCTGACGACGGAACCGCCACCCCACGAAGCCGCCCGCGATTTCGTGGCGCACCGGATCGACGAGCAGAAGGTCGGCGTTCACGGCACGCCGTCGCGCATGCGCCACGAGACGTTGCGCGACTTGCTCGAGTTCGAGCCGGTCATCCTGCCGACCGAAAGCTCGATCCGAACGGGTTTCGACAGTCTGATCGCGCGGCTCGGCATCGCGCCCCGGATCGCGGCGGAGGTCGACGACATGGCAATGGTCCGCCTGCTCGCCCGCGAAGACGCCGGCCTCGCCATCGCGCCATCCGTCGTGCTGGCGGACGAACTCGGCCAGGGCGTTCTCGTCGAAGCTCCGTTCGATCTCGAGATTGTGGAGAGTTTCTACGCGGTCACCGTCGACCGCCAGTTCCCCCATCCGGTCGTCACGGAGCTTCTGGCCCCGCCGTCTGCCTGAGGCGCCTCAGCGACGCGCGCAGGATCGTGAGATCCTCCCTTGTGAACTGCGCCGACAACGCCCGGTCATAGGCCCGCGCCTCCTTCGCAAGGTCACCGTACGCCGCTTTTCCCGCAGGCGTCAGCGACAAAACCTCCTGGCGGCGGTCGGTCCGGGCGGTTCTGCGCGTCAGGAAACGGCGTACTTCCAAAGATGCGACAGCCCGGCTGACCTTGGTCTTGTGAAGATCGGCGCGGTCGCAAATGTCCCGAGCGGTCAAGTCGCCGTACCGTCCGAGATGGAACAGGACCCGCCACTCGGTGCGCAACATACCGTAGCGCGCCTTGTAGATCTGCGCGAAGCCCCGGCTCGCCGCCTCGGCCGCGCGGTTGAGCGCATAGGGCAGGAATTCCTCGAGATCGAAATGCTCCTCCATCGGACTCCCAGCCTTGTTAGTTACATTTTCAACTATTAGCACGGACGCAGATCGGAGGGAATCGCGCATGAACACCCAAAGCCTGCCGCGCGGCATGGTCCGCGCCGCCTCGCTTCCCGGCGAGCACGAAGGATACATGCCGGGCTTCGGCAACGACTTCGAGACCGAGGCCCTGCCCGGCGCTCTGCCGCAAGGCATGAATTCGCCCCAGAAGTGCAACTACGGCCTTTATGGCGAGCAGCTTTCGGGCACCGCCTTCACCGCGCCGAGCCACCAGAACGAACGGACGTGGTGCTATCGGATCCGTCCGTCGGTGAAGCACACCCACCGGTTCGAAAAGATCGACCTTCCCTACTGGAAGACCGCGCCGCACATCGATCCCGACGTCATCTCGCTCGGCCAGTACAGGTGGGATCCCGTGCCGCATTCCGACGAACGGTTCACCTGGCTCACCGGCATGAGGACGATGACCACAGCGGGCGACGTGAACACGCAGGTCGGCATGGCGAGCCACATCTATCTCGTCACCGCCTCGATGGAGGACGAGTACTTCTACTCCGCCGACAGCGAGATCCTGATCGTGCCGCAGCAGGGCCGGCTGAGGTTCTGCACCGAGCTTGGCATCATCGACCTCGAGCCGAAGGAAATCGCGATCATCCCGCGGGGGCTCGTCTACCGGGTCGAACTGGTCGACGGACCGGCGCGCGGCTTCGTCTGCGAGAACTACGGCCAGAAGTACGAACTTCCCGGCCGCGGCCCGATCGGCGCGAACTGCATGGCGAACCGGCGCGACTTCAAGACGCCCGTGGCCGCCTTCGAGGACCGCGAGGTGTCCTCGACGCTCATCGTCAAGTGGTGCGGGCAGTTCCACCGGACAGAGATCGGGCACAGCCCGCTCGACGTGGTCGCCTGGCACGGCAACTACGCGCCGGTGAAATATGACATGAGCACCTATTGCCCGGTGGGCGCGATCCTCTTCGACCATCCGGACCCGTCGATCTTCACGGTCCTTACAGCGCCTTCGGGGACGCCCGGGACCGCGAACATCGATTTCGTCCTCTTCCGCGAACGCTGGATGGTGGCCGAAAACACCTTCCGTCCGCCGTGGTACCACAAGAACGTCATGTCCGAACTCATGGGCAACATCTACGGCCAGTACGACGCGAAGCCGCAGGGGTTCGTTCCGGGCGGGATGAGCCTGCACAACATGATGCTGCCGCACGGCCCGGACCGGAGTGCCTTCGAGGGGGCGTCGAATGCGGACCTCGCGCCCGAGAAGCTCGACAACACAATGTCCTTCATGTTCGAGACCCGCTTTCCACAGCACCTGACCGCTTTTGCCGCGAAAGAGGCGCCGCTGCAGGACGACTACATCGACTGCTGGAAGGATCTCGAGAAGAAGTTCGACGGGACGCCGGGTCTCAAGGACTGATGCCGCCGGCCGTTCGCACGTCTTCTCGTCCGGCCCCGGAGACCATTGTCTCGCCGCCTCGGAGCGTCACGTATCCGCATTTGCAGATTGGCGCGCGACCGATCACAAGGAGCGCAGGGCGCTTCGGACGATGAGAAGCGCGGCGACAAGAAAAGGCGGGGGTCGGCGCGAAAGAAGCGCAGATCCTGCGTCGATTGAAACGAGAGGAGAGGCATGGCCAAGGCATTCGCGTCGCAGGGCGACCTGACGGAAAAGGCAACGAGCTTTACCGAGATCGGGGAGGGCATCTACGCCTTCACCGCCGAGGGGGATCCGAACTCGGGCGTGATCATCGGCGACGACAGCGTGATGATCGTGGAGGCTCAGGCGACGCCGCGGCTTGCGCGCAAGGTCATCGAGTGCGTGCGGAGCGTCACGGACAAGCCGATCACGCATCTCGCGCTCACCCACTACCACGCGGTTCGCGTCCTCGGCGCCTCGGCCTACGGCGCGCCGCAGATCGTCATGTCGGAGAAGGCGCGCGCCATGGTGGCCGAGCGCGGGCAGGAAGATTGGGACAGCGAGTTCGCTCGATTTCCGCGACTTTTCCAGGGTCACGAGGAAATTCCCGGCCTCACCTGGCCGACAACCACGTTTGACGGACGGATGAGCATCTATCTGGGCCAGCGCCGGATCGACATGATGCAGCTTGGCCGGGCGCATACGGCCGGTGACATGGTCGTCCACGTGCCCGACCAGAACGTGATGTTCACCGGCGACATCGTCGAGTACCGCTCGGCCTGCTATTGCGGCGACGGGCATTTTCACGACTGGCCGGAGACGCTCGAGACCATCCGTGCCTGGGACCTCGACGCGATCGCGCCGGGACGCGGCGATGCGCTCGTTGGTTCGGCGAAGGTCAACGAGGCGCTGGACCTGACCGGCGACTTCGTTTCATCGACCTACAGGAGTGTGGCGAAGGTGGCGCTCCGCGGCGGATCGCTGAAAGAGGCGATGGCGGCCTGCCGCGAGGTCTGCGATCCGAAGTTCGGCGACTACGCGATATACGAACACTGCCTGCCGTTCAACGTGGCGCGCGCCTATGACGAGGCGCAGGATATCGACACGCCGCGGATCTGGACGGCAGAGCGCGACAAGGACATGTGGGAGGCGTTGCAGTCATGAGATATCTCGTCCTGATCGGACTCATCGCGCTGGCCGGCTGCGGGGTTCCGCTGGTGCCGGGCATCTGAGGATGCCGGAATGAACAAGATCTTCGAGACGCCGCTCTATCCGTACACCCGATCGGCCGATCAGGACGCCAAGGCGCCGGTTCGCCATGCCGTCGCGGTGATCGGAGCCGGGCCGGTCGGCCTCGCCGCCGCGATCGACCTCGCGCAGCGGGGAGTGGAGGTCGTCGTGCTCGACGACAACACGAAGGTTTCTTTCGGCTCGCGCGCGATCTGCTTTTCGAAGCGGACGCTGGAGATCTGTGACCGGCTGGGGCTGGGCGACGGGCCTGTCGAAAAGGGCGTCGTCTGGAACCTCGGCAAGGTCTTCTTCGGCGATCGAAAGGTCTTCGAGTTCAATCTGCTTCCGGAGGAGGGCCACAAGCGGCCCGCCTTCATCAATCTGCAGCAATACCATTTCGAGCATGCGCTGGTGGAGCGGGTCCGCCAGCTTCAGGCGGACGGCGCGCCCATCGAGATCCGCGGCGGCAGCAGAGTGACGCATGTGGAGCCGAAGGAGGACAGCGTCGGTCTGGAGGTCCAGACGCCCGAGGGGCCCTACCAGACCGACGCCGGTTGGCTCATCGCCTGCGATGGAGCGAATTCGCCCACACGGGCAATGATGGGACTCGATTTCACCGGGCGTGTCTTCGAGGACAATTTCCTGATCGCCGACGTGGTCATGGACGCCGACTTCCCGACCGAACGCTGGTTCTGGTTCGACCCGCCGTTCAACAGGGGCCAGTCAGCCCTTCTGCACAAGCAGCCCGATGGGGTCTGGCGGATTGATCTTCAACTCGGGTGGGACATCGATCGTGAGGCGGAGAAACGGCCCGAGAACGTGATCCCGCGGCTGAAGGCGATGCTGGGCGAGGACGTGAAATTCGAGCTCGAGTGGGTCTCGATCTACACGTTCCAGTGCCGCCGGATGGAGAGGTTCCGTTACGGTCGGGTGATCTTCGCGGGCGACAGCGCCCACCAGGTCAGCCCGTTCGGGGCGCGCGGGGCGAACAGCGGTCTTCAGGACACCGACAACCTCGCCTGGAAACTGAAACTCGTGATTGACGGCGCCGCGCCCGAGAGACTGCTCGACAGCTATGACGAAGAACGCATCCACGGCGCGGACGAGAACATCCTGAACTCGACCCGCTCGACCGAGTTCATAACCCCGAAGTCGGATCAGAGCCGCATCTTCCGCGACGCGGTGCTGGACCTCGCCGAGCACCATCCGATGGCGCGGCCGCTGGTGAACTCGGGGCGACTGAGCCAGCCCTGCACCTACGACGGATCCGGGCTCAACAGTCCGGACGCGCTGGACGGACCGGCGCGGACACGGCCCGGCTCGCCCTGCCCCGATGCGCCTTTGGGCGAAGGCTTCCTCCTGGACAAGCTGGGCGGAGGCTTCACGATTCTCGCGATCGACGCGGAGGTGCCGGAGAGCGTGACCGAGGGCGGCGTGACGGCACGACGGCTGTCGGTCTCAGCCAAGGACGACCGGACCGGCGCGCTCCGGGAGCGGTATCTCGGCGACACCGCGTCGGCGGTTTATCTGATCCGCCCCGATCAGCACGTGGCGATGCGGCGGCCTTCATTCGACGACCGGCAGGTGCGGGCCGCCCTGCGCCGCGCGACCGGAAGCGCCTGAAATGGAACTGACACTCGACCCGAACCTTGCCGCGCCCGACGACGTCTACGAGGCGCTTGTCGCCGCCCACGACGGACTGACCAAGGAGGAAAGCGCGGCCTTCAACGCGCGACTGATCCTCGTCCTGGCGAACCACGTGGGCGACGCGGAGGTAATCCGTCAGGCGATCGAGGCGGCGAAACCGAAGCGCTAGGGGCGGCTTCTGTCACCGTTTCGAGCACGCGACCACGGCTGAACCATCACGCGGAAATCTGGGTGATGGAGACAGGCCACTGACAATCCCTCCTAATTCCATTATCGGCCCGTGGAACAGATTTCCATGGAGCGCACGCATGTCGCTGCAACAGACCGCCAAGTATCTCAACCTCTTGCTGATCGCAGCCTTTCCGATCGCGTGGTTTGCGCCCCTGATCGAGACCGGGCTTCTGCCGCAGTTCCAGATGCCTTCATGGCTCGGTGGCAGCAAGCTCTTCGAGCCCGACACGATCACCGTCGTCTCCGGCATCCAGAAGCTTTGGGAAACGGATGTCTTCCTCGCCATCGCCGTGACGTTCTTCGCGCTCGTGGCCCCCATGCTGAAGTGCCTCGGAATGGCGCTGATCCAGTTCGGACTCCTGTCAGCGGTGACCCAACCCGCGATCGCGATCCTCGGCAAGCTCGCGATGGCCGACATCTTCATTCTCGCTCTCTACATCGTCATCGCCAAGGGCATCGGCGTGGGGCAGATCGACATTGCCTGGGGGCTTTACCTCTTCACCGCGGCCGTGATCGCCTCGCTTGCCGTGTCGTTGATCGAAAAGCGGGGCCCCGCGATCACTCGGCCGGTTAGATCACCGTGATGTCGCCAAGGTCGAGCATCCCGGGCAAGTCAACGCATCATTCGGACCGCGATTCCTTGCGCTCACCCGGCTCGGCCGTCAACCCGTAAGGCTCCACCAGCCGCCAGACATGATCCGGCACCATGTGCTTCATCCGGCGCGGCATCTGGCGGCGCAGGTGCATCACCGTCTCGATCGCCTTCATCTCCAGTCGCGTCCGGGCGAACTCGAGCCCGCGCGGCCCGGTGCGCGGCTGGAGCCAGCCGACGATCCCGCGCATGAAGTTCGGCATCCGGCGGAGCGGCAGGCCGCCTGCCGCCCGGCGCGTGTTCTCCATGAAGCCTTTCACAGCGTTGGTCCGCTTGCCCTTGTCGCCCGGCTGCGACAACCGCACCTCCCGGTCGAGGAGATCGAGCAGTTCCTGTCCACGTTCGTTCCGGACGATCAGCCACTGCTCTCCCTCGCCGCCCATGTAGCCCACCGTGATGTCGGCCAGCACGTTCGTGTAGTCGACACAAGTCCGGCAGGTGAGCGGGAAGAAGTCCGGGGGCAGATCCGAGATCGGCAGGCGCAGGAACGGGATCTCGCGGCGCGAGCCGTCCTCGAACCGCAGTTCGACGTGGTAGTCGGCGCGGAATTCGAGGTAGGTGACGTTCTCCGGATTGTCGGCGAGGAGAGACAGGAAGGTGTGGAAGTTCTCGGTCGTCGTGTTGTCCGAGCAGGGCGTGCCGATCACTGTGACGCTCTCGAAGCCGAGTTCCGCCTCGATCACGCGCAACGCGTAGACCTGGCAGGGAATTCCGATGACGGCGATCCGACGATGACCTGCCGCCGCGGCCGGCTCGAGAAGCGACAGGAGCGGCGCATAGCCCATGCGCATCCCCCGCGCACGGGCCATCTCTCCCGCCTCTGTGATGATGACAGGCATCGGCTTCCAGCGGTCCTCGGCGTCGGGCGCCATCGTGAGAACTGCGTCCACGGCTCCCGTTTCCAGAAGCCTTTCGGCGAGACGCGTGGTTAGTCCCGTCCACTGCGCGCCCGGACGCGGATCGGCGAGCGCCGCGCGATACATGGCGCGGTAAGGACCGAAGAAGCGTTCGTCGGCCTGGTCGGGATCGCGCGGCCGACCATGAACCAGCGCCTCCATTTTCGGATAGTCCGGCTGGATGAACTGGCACGCGCGCCCGCAATCGTCCGCCTTCGCCGTTCGCGACAGGCCACAGTCGGTGCACATGTTCCGAGGCGCGGCGGGGCCGGGTTCGGGAGACCAGATCGGGCGCTGGGCATCGGAGGCGTCAAGCATGGGCGTCTCACGTCAGGAGCAACCCGAGGATAGGCGATGCCGGCCTGCTCGTCCAGAAGAGTGTCAACCTGAGCTTACACATTTCGGCAAAAGGCACGCGCGCCGGCCGGCCCCCCTTTTCGCTGCGGGTCCAATCCGCTATGAGGCCGCGTCACATGACATCAGGAGACCCAGATGGGCTACAGAGTCGTCGTCGCCGGCGCCACGGGCAACGTGGGCCGCGAAGTGCTGAACATCCTCGCGGAACGTCAGTTTCCGGCGGACGAGGTCGTCGCGCTCGCGTCGCGCAAATCGCTCGGCACCGAGGTCAGCTTCGGCGACAAGACGCTGAAGACCAAGGACCTCGGAACCTTCGACTTCGCGGGCTGGGACATGGCCCTCTTCGCCATCGGGGCCGAGGCGACGAAGCAGTACGCGCCCAAGGCCGCGCGGGCCGGCTGCGTCGTGATCGACAACTCGTCGCTCTACCGATACGACCCTGACGTGCCGCTGATCGTTCCCGAGGTGAACCCGGAGGCGATCGCGGGATACTCCAAGAAGAACATCATCGCGAACCCGAACTGCTCGACCGCGCAGATGGTCGTGGCGCTGAAGCCGCTTCACGACAGGGCACGGGTAAAGCGCGTCGTCGTCTCGACATACCAGTCGGTGTCGGGCGCCGGGAAGGATGCGATGGACGAACTCTGGGACCAGACCAAGGGGATGTACGTTCCCGGTCAGGAGATCGAGCCCCAGAAGTTCACCAAGCAGATCGCCTTCAACGTCATCCCTCACATCGACGCCTTCATGGACGACGGCTCGACGAAGGAAGAGTGGAAGATGGTCGCCGAGACGAAGAAGATCATCGATCCGTCGATCAAGGTGACGGCGACCTGCGTGCGGGTTCCGGTCTTCGTCGGTCATTCCGAGGCGATCAACATCGAGTTCGAGGACTTCCTCGACGAGGACGAGGCGCGCGACATCCTGCGCGAGGCCCCCGGTGTCATGGTCGTCGACAAGCGTGAGGCGGGTGGCTACATGACCGCGGTCGAGTGCGTGGGCGATTTCGCGACCTTCATCAGCCGCATCCGGCAGGACTCGACGATCGAGAACGGCATCAATCTGTGGTGCGTGTCCGACAATCTGCGCAAGGGGGCCGCGCTGAACGCGGTGCAGATCGCCGAGCTTCTGGGCAACCGCGTCCTTCAGAAGGGCTGACGAATGGCGGCGCGCGGCCGCCCGTCTCGCGCGCCGGCCTTCCGTGCGTCGCCACGCGGGTCGCCGACGGGTCCACCTTTGCGGCTGCCGCCCCACCCTCATTTCTAGAAAACGGATGCCTGGGCGTCAGCGGTGGCGCGGACGCTGCCATTCCGGGTCTGCATTTCCAGCCGCGCGGGGCCTGCGGTAACGCAGCCTTAAGCGGTCCCGGGCATGGCTGGCCCCGTGCTTCACGAGGGTCGCCATGGAAGAGCTCAAGTTCAACTGCCCCGCGTATCTCGCCCAGCGCTTCTGGCTGCTATGCGCGGAACGGCAGGAAACGCCGGGATCGGCAATTCGGGACTACATGCTTCGAGAGATTTCCTCCGCCGATCCCGAATTCGATCTCGATCTCAAGGCGGTCACGGGACAGGACGCCTGGTCGATCAGCCGGGGCACGACCAGGAGGTAGATCACGGGGCCCTGAAGTCCCCCAGAAGGAGTCCGCCCTCGGGAAGGGCCGGCGTGGCGCGGTAGTCCGGCGCCGCATCCGGCGACAGAACCGTGTATCGGGACCGGGCGAAGCGTTCGGCGAAAAGCTCCATCAGGCGGATCGTGGCCCATTCGCCTGCGCAGCGATGGGTGATCCTGTGCTCCCCGCCGCCCTGCGGAATCATCGTCCATGCGTCGCCGCCCCATCCCTTGAACCGCTCCGGCCAGAACCGATCGGGATCGTTCCACACGCGCGGATCGCGACATGTCCCGTAGAGATCGAGGAGCACGCGCATCCCCTGCGGAACCGCCTGCCCCGCCCAGTCGAGGTCGTGCGAGGCCATGGCGGCGGTCATGGGGAAGAACGGATAAAGCCGCCTGACCTCCTGTACGAACCAGTGCCTCACCTCCGGGTCCTGCGCGATCCGCTCGCGATACCCTGCGTGACGGTGCATCGCGATGACGACGAAGGTGACATAGACCGCGACCGCGACAGTCGGGCGGAGAACGGTCAGAAGTTCGGTGGCAGCGACATCGGCCGTGATCGGCGTCCCGTCTGCGTCATGCCAGCCGGCGATGGCGGACACCACATCGCGCCGGCCGGCCGCCCGGTCGTGGCGCGCCCGGCGGATATGACTGCGGGCCCAGGCCTGCGCGCTGCTGCGCATCTCGACACCACGCCTGTGCTTTGGCCCGACCGCGCCCGCATGGAGAAACATGGACGACAGCATCTCGGCCGTGGCGGGCACCTCGTTCGGTCCCAGAGGCACGCCGGCCCAGCGGCACACGGCCTCGGTAAGCACACGCGCGATCTCCGGAAACACGTCGATCTGCTCGACCTCCGAAAAACGCACCGCCGCAGCGTCCCAAGACTCGGCCGCGAAGGCATCGAGGTCGTCAAGCGTCGGCCCCGTCATGAGGTCGATGAAGAGCGCCTTGCGGTGCCGGTGCCACTCCCCGTCGAGGCGCTGTATACCATCCGGCCCGAAGAGCACGCCTGCGATCCTCTCAGGGATCGCCCCTTGACGCGTGAACGCGCCCGGTTCGTAGAAAAACCGCGCCGCATCGGGGCCGGTCATGCACAGCGCCGGCTGTCCAAGGAGGCGCGTGCGGAACGCGTCGGCGCCGAAAGCCCGGGAGCGGCGCGAGATGTAGCGGTAGGGATCTCGAAGGATCGGAAGGGTGGCGTCGGGCCACGGATCGCGCGGAACCTGGTTCATGGGACGGAATCTCTCGGTTCCGATGCAAACCGTCACTGGTCGCCAAGGTTCCGGATCCCGGCGCGAACGCGGGCGCGATCAGAACCGTTCGGCCCGGATCACCTCGGTGTCGGTAACGGACACGACGCCGATGTGACGCTCGACCACCGACAACGCCGCCTCCAGAAGCGCGTCGAGCCGATCCGGCCGGATCAGGCAGACCAGCGCGACCATGCCGCCGGCGCGGCTGACCTGCCCCTCGCGGCTCCACCGACCGGACCGCCCCGAGCCCCCGAGAACCGGCAACACCGTGAATCCGGTAACGCCGGCATCTGCCAGCGCCCTCGTGAGGCGGCGCTCCATCGGTGCCTCTATGATGATTTCGACCCGCTTGGCCTTGTGCATTTCCATGGCATCACTGTCCGGCAACGGCCCCGGCCAGCGCCACGTAGAGCGGGATGCCGAGGGTAAGGTTGAAGGGGAAGGTCACGCCGAGCGACAGCGTGAGGTAGATCGAAGGATTGGCGTCCGGCAGCGCGACGCGCATCGCCGCGGGAACAGCGATGTAGGAGGCCGACGCGGCCAGAACCATCATCAGAACGGTCCCGCCCGTGGAAAGGCCCAGAAGAAGTGCTGTCGCGAGCCCGATCAGACTGCCAGTGACCGGCATGAGCACTCCGAACGCGACGGCGCCCACTCCGAGGATCCCGCGGCTCTCCCTCAGTCCACGCCCCGCCACAAGCCCCATGTCGAGCAGGAAAAGGCAGAGCGCACCCTTGAAGGGGGCGACGACGAACGCCTCGATTTCCCGCAGGCCGTCCTCTCCCGTGATCCAGCCGATCAGGAAGGCGCCGATCAGGAGCACGATGGATCCGTTCAGCAGGATCTCACGCCAGAGACCCTCTTCCACATCGGCCGATTTCCCGCTGCGCATCACGAGCCACAACGCCGACAGGATCGCCGGGGCTTCCATCACTGCCGCGACGGCGACCATGTATCCTTCGGACGGGATCCCGCGCCCCTCGAGCACCGATGTGGCCGCCACGAAGGTGACGATGGAAATCGAGCCGTAATGCGCCGCCACGGCGGCGGCATCGATCGTTGGCAGGCGGGTCAGGATCCTGAGATATCCATAGGCGATGAACGGCAGGGCGAAGGAGAGAATGATGCCCGCGATCAGCGAACCGACCAGCGTCGCGTCGATCCCGTGCGCGGCAACGCCCGCCCCGCCCTTGAAGCCGATCGAGAACAGCAGGTAGATCGACAGCCCCTTGGCGACGGCTTCCGGAATCGACAGGTCCGACCGCGCGAAGGAGGCGACGAGACCGAGGACGAAAGACAGGATGATCGGAGAGATCAGGTTGTCGGCCGCCAGCGAGAAGATTTCCGTCATCCGGTCCGCCGGCCCGTCCTGTTTCCCCGCCGCGCCTCTGATCAGACGGGCACGAAGCGGTCCAGATCCGCGTCGTATGCCTCGAGTCCACCCTCGGCGATATCGGCCCAGAGACCGTGAAGCGTCATCTCTCCGGCGTCAACTGCCGACCGGACCATCGGGAACGTGAGCAGGTTTTTCAGAGAGACGAGCACGGCCCTCCGTTCCAGCGTCCGGCACGCCGCGTCGTGGTCGAGACCCTTGGGCAGATCGTCGTAGCCTTCGCGCAGCAGATCGAGCCATCGGCCGACGAAACTCGACTTCTGCTCCAGATCCGGCGCCTGTCCCGAGCACATCTCGAAGCAACTCTTGACCCCGCCGCAGCGGGAGTGACCCAGCACGATGAGGTGCGAGACGCGCAGCGTCGTCACGGCGTATTCTATGGCGGACGACGTCGCGTGATGGCCGCCGTCGGGCGCGTAGCGCGGGACGAGCGCGGCGATGTTGCGATGGATAAAGAGTTCGTCGGAATCTGAGCCGAACATCGTCGTCACATGCACGCGGCTGTCACAGCAGGTGATGATCATCTCGCGTGGCCGCTGACCTTCCTCGGCGAGGCGCCGGTACCACGCCTGGTTCTCA
>Ga0102932_1000092_pt1 | contig 37233 bp, 43 predicted proteins | sample SalPonR1_C_D2_MG_FD_78212 | JGI IMG/M metagenome (GOLD analysis project Ga0102932, IMG submission 78212) | Salt pond soil microbial communities from South San Francisco under conditions of wetland restoration - Salt Pond MetaG R1_C_D2_MG | ecosystem: Environmental > Aquatic > Marine > Intertidal...
CCGCCGACCGGCCCTGAAGCTCGGACAGCTCCTTCTCGAGGCTCTTGAGACGCTCCTTCGACGCCTGGTCGTCCTCCTTCTTCAGCGCCTCGGCCTCGATCTGCTTCTGCAGGATCTCGCGGTCCAGCGCATCGAGTTCCTCGGGCTTGGAATCCACCGCCATCCGCAGCCGCGACGCGGCCTCGTCGACGAGGTCGATCGCCTTGTCCGGCAGGAAGCGGTCGGTGATGTAGCGGTTCGACAGCTGCGCGGCCGCGACGAGCGCGGAATCCGAGATCCGCACCCCGTGGTGCAGCTCGTACTTCTCCTTGATGCCGCGCAGGATCGACACCGTGTCCTCGACCGTCGGTTCGTCCACGAACAGGGGTTGGAACCGCCGAGCCAGCGCCGCGTCCTTCTCGACGTACTTGCGGTACTCGTCGAGCGTCGTCGCACCCACGCAGTGCAATTCGCCACGCGCCAGCGCCGGCTTCAGCAGGTTCGAGGCGTCCATCGCCCCGTCCGCCTTGCCCGCGCCGACGAGCGTGTGCATCTCGTCGATGAAGAGGATGATCTCGCCCGCCGCCGAGGTCACCTCGCTCAGCACCGCCTTCAGCCGCTCCTCGAACTCGCCGCGATACTTCGCGCCTGCGATCAGCGACCCCATGTCGAGCGCCATCAGCTTCTTGTTGCGCAGGCTTTCGGGAACGTCGCCGTCCACGATCCGCATGGCGAGGCCCTCCGCGATTGCGGTCTTGCCGACGCCCGGGTCGCCGATCAGCACCGGGTTGTTCTTCGTCCGACGGCTCAGAACCTGCATCGCGCGGCGGATTTCCTCGTCGCGGCCGATAATGGGGTCGATCTTGCCTTCCCGCGCCGCTTCCGTGAGGTCGCGGGCGTATTTCTTCAGCGCATCGTAACCTTCCTCGGCCGAGGCGGTGTCCGCCGTCCGGCCCTTCCGAAGGTCGTTGATCGCAGAATTGAGCTTTTGCGCGCTTACAGCTCCGGCCTCGAGCGCGTCCTTCGCGCCGGACTTCACCATGGCCAGCGCCATCAGTACCCGCTCCACGGGAACGAACGAGTCGCCCGCCTTCTTGGCAATCTTCTCGGCCTCGTCCAGAACCTTGGCCGTCTGCTGATCGAGATAGGTCTGACCGGCGTCGCCGGACACCTTGGCGATCTTCGACAGCGCGGCATCCAGCGCTTCGACCACGCGCTCGGGCGAACCGCCCGACCGGCGGATGAGGTTGGAGGCAAGCCCCTCCTCGTCGTCCATCAGTGCCTTGAGCAGGTGTTCGGGCCCGAGCCTCTGGTGGCTCTCCCGCATGGCGATCGTCTGGGCTGCATTCAGAAACCCGCGCGACCGCTCGGTGAACTTCTCCAAGTTCATCACGTCTCTCCTTCCATAAGCGCCCCGGTTTCGGAACCGCCCGCTTCGCGGCACGGTCCCTGAAGGGCCTCGGAAGGTATTTGGGAACGGGCGGCACCCGCTGCAAGTCTGCTACAGCGGGCGCGCCTGCGACGTTATCGCTTCGATCTGTCCCTCAGGGATTTTCGGTTTCCCCGCCATCCGCGTCTTGCGCAGCCCCGGCATCCTCTTCCGGCACAGTGGGTTCTCCCGGCTCCACGACCCCCTCGTTGATCCGCTCAGGCACGTCGAGTTCCTCGACGCTCGCAGCGGGGTCCGGGCCGTTGCCGGGATCAAGGATCGCCGGACGGGTGTCGCTCGCCCCGCTCTGATCGATGAAATCGTCCGTCGTGGTCTGGTTCTCGAGGCCTTCGATCCGCTCGTCGACCGCATCGTCAGGCAGCGAGCCGGCCCCGGTCGGACGGGCGCCGACATCCTCGGGCATCTCGGACCCGGGCGGATCCTGATCGGCGAAAAAGAAGATCCAGACCGCTATGAGGGCCACGACAACGATGGCCACCACCGCAATCCGCCCCATGAATTTTCCAGCGGCCCGTCCGCCGGCCTCGTCTCGATGCGCCATGTCGTCCTCCGTGCTTGCCCACGGGAACGAACAGACCGCGCATCATGTTCCAACGCGCGGGCGCGACGTCGCGACACCTTCTTCTCCTGTACCGCGTCACCACCCACCGGTCGGGCAGGGAATCGGGATTGTGGTTGCGTCGCATGTCCCGCATCAGGAGCGACGGGGCGAGATTCCTGAGAGGCACCTCCGGTGCACCCACTTCTTGCCCCAGAAGCCCATCGCCTCGATGATCGGCCGCACCTCGCGCCCCGCCTCCGTCAGATGGTAGCGCGAGCCGCGGGAGGGGGAGCGGGCCCGTCCCGCTCCCTTGACCCCGCAGCCGGAAGGTCGCATGACCAGGTGAACTCCGGGAGACCCGCGCCATGTCCGATGACCGCCTGATCGTCGCGCTCGACGTTCCGAACGCCCTGGAGGGACTGTCGCTTGTCGAGCGGCTGGGCGACGCGGTGGGATTCTATAAGATCGGGCTCGGGATGCTGACGGGCGGCGGGCTCGCGCTCGCCAACGAGCTCACGACCGAGCACGGCAAGCGCGTCTTCCTCGACATGAAGCTCTTCGACATCGGCGCGACGGTCGAGGCCGCCGTCCGTGGGCTCGCGCAGTTCGATCTCGACTTCCTCACCGTCCACGGCGACCCCCATGTCGTCCGCGCCGCGCGCGAGGGCGCGGGCGGCGGCGACATGAAGATCCTCGCCGTCACGATCCTGACCTCGCTCGACCGCGCCGATCTGGACGCGAGCCTGATCCGTGACGGAGCGGTTCCCGACCTCGTCGTCGAGCGGGCGTCCCGCGCCTTCGAGGCCGGCGCACACGGCGTCATCGCCTCGCCGCAGGAGGCTGCGCGCATCCGCGCCCTGCCGCAGGCGGGAGACCGGCTCATCGTGACGCCCGGCGTCCGCCCGGCGGGCGCCGACATCGGCGACCAGAAACGGGTCACGACACCGGCGGAGGCTATCGCCGCGGGCGCCGATCACGTCGTCGTGGGCCGGCCGGTCCACCGCGCGGCTGACCCGAAGGCGGCGGCGGAATCCATCCTCGCCGAGTTGTCGTCGCCGCAGGCCCGGCGTCGGAACCGCGACTGACGGACCCGCCACCGGGACAATCCCGCCTCCATAAGGGTATTGATCCGTCTTCACCGACGGAAACCGCGGAAGTCGCGTATCTTTGTGGCCTTCCGCCACGATTTCGCCCAAGTTTCCCTTGTCGCCCCGACGGGGGCCGGGGCGGCCTCGGAATTGGAAAAACAACATGTTCGACGTCATCTTCATAGTCTTCGCGCTCACCGTCGTCGTCGGTCTCGCGCTGATCGCGGTCAGGGTCATTGCAGAGCGCCTCGTGGAGATGCGGCACGCCCGGCTCAAGACCCATCTCGACTGGGTCAATCCGCAGGTGGTCACAGGCGCCCGGAGGATGAAGCGCCGCCGCTGATCCCTGCCGCAGTTGCGGCACGTCCCGGCCCGACTCCAGCCCCCGCCGCCCGACGATCACCGCCGAAACGGTGAATTGTCGGACCCTCGCCGACAGTGGCATCGGGAAATCTGACGAAAAGAGGCCACCCGCCTCGAAAATGCCCGAATCTGTCGTCTGTATTGCCTCAACCGCTCGGAATCGGGCCGGTCGTTCATGAACAGCACATAAGGAGCCGCCTCATGCCTCTTGCGATCTTTCTGCCGTTCGCCATCGTCCTCATGGCGTACTACGCCTACTACTGGACCGGCCTTACCGCAGTGATGCTCGAGGACGCCCGCTACAACCGGGTGAAGCGGGACATCGACTGGACCCCGGGCCGTTCGCGCAACGGGCGGCGCAAGTCGTCCCTCGTCAGGCGCTGAGCTTTCTCAGTCCTCGTTGATGTCCCGGTCGAACGTCGTGATCTGACCCTTCCGCACGCCTAGGACGAGCCGCACCGCAATCCAGGCGACGAGCGACACGATGGAGAAGAACAGCGCCGTCATCGACCACGACGTCATCAGCCACGCCGCGAGCGGTCCGCCCACGAGGAAGACGAGCCCGGTTACGGCCGCGCCCACGCCAAAGCCCACGAAGACATAGCCCGGCACGATCACCTCGAGGATGCCGAGCACCACCGCGGCGGACATCCAGACCCACCAGTCCGACCACAGCACGCCCGACCCCTGAGAAGCTTGAACGCATCGCCGAACGCCTCGAGCGCCGCCGCCGGCAGGATGATCGTCTGCTTGCCTTGACTGTTGCCGAGCGCGTTCAGCGCGTCGACCTGCTTCAGCGCGACCTGATACTGCGCCGCTTCGAGCCCGTTCTCCTTGATCGCCTCGGCGATGACCGCCGTCGAGAACGCCTCGGCCTCGGCCAGCACGCGCTTGGCCTTGGCCTCCTGCTCGGCGGCGTAAAGGTCGCCGTCGGCCTGCAGCTCGACTGCCCGCTTCGTGCCCTCGGCCCGCGTCACCTGCGCCCGCCGCTCGCGTTCGGCGTTGAGCTGCTGGAGCATCGCGTCCCGCGTCGCCTGATCGAGGTTCACGTCGAGGATCTCCGCCCGCGTCACCTCGATGCCCCAGTTGTCGACCGCGTCCTCGACGGACGCCTTGATCGTGTCGATCAGCGCCGACCGGTTCGACTGCACCTGGTCGAGCTCCATCTTGCCGATCTCGGCCCGGACGATCCCAGCCACCGTCGTCGCGATCGCCGCATCCACGTCGCGGATCCGGTAGACCGTCTTCTCCGGCTGGAGGATGCGATAGAACACGCTCGTGTCGACCTTCACCAGCACGTTGTCCATCGTGATCGCGTCCTGGCTCGCCGTCGGAAGCTGGCGCTCGAGAATCGACACCTTGTGCGCCACCCTGTCGAGGAACGGCACGATGAAGTTGATCCCCGGCCCCAGAACCGATTTCAGCCGGCCGAAGCGTTCGATCACGAACTTCTCCGACTGCGGCACGATCTTCACCGCCAGGAAGATGCTCAGAATGATGAAGCCCGCGAGCAGAAGCGTCGTGATGCCGCCGCCGCTCAGCCCCGGAATGACTTGATCCATACGTCCCTCTCGAAATGTCCCGCAGGTTTGCCCGCGCGCGAGAACTACATCATGCAGGTCGGGCAACAATAAGGCGTCGTTCAGGCGGCTTTCGGGATTTGCGAAACAAACCACGCCCGAAGCCCCGTCTCCAAGGCATCCCACGTCCTGCAAGATGCGGGCAATCGGCAGGAGGATGGATCAACCAGTCTCCAGTTTGCCGGGTCATCGGAGGTCAGGACCAGTAACACCGGGCGGAGCACCGCCTGGGGGCGCCCGTCAGTCGAATTGCGAAACAGCGACTTCGAGAGGCTTCAACCGGTCCGTGCCTCAGCGAAGGAAATCAGCCGCCGACTTTTTTCGCTCCAGAGCTGCCGGCCCACGGAGTCGAGGCTTTGCCGCATGGTCAAGCGCTGAGCCTCGGCGAGTTGTGGATGATCGCGCAGGATTTCCGGCAGACGGTAGAACGGGACGCGGCTTTGCAGGTGGTGAACGTGATGCACACCGATGTTGGCCGTAAACCAGCGAAGTACGCCCGGCAGGACATAGTGGGAGCTGCCGTGAAGCGCGGCATCATGGAGCTGCCAGGCTGGTTCGTGGTCCCAGCTCGTGTCCTCGAACTGGTGCTGGACATAGAACATCCAGACGCCAATGGAGGCCGCAACGAGCGTCATTGGCACGAACACCACCAAGAGGACAGCGATCCCGCCGAAGTAGCCTATGCCGCCGACGAGAACCGCGAGTGCCGCGTTGGTTCCCATCGCGCTGACCCAATACCGCGCGCCATCGTGCATGAGGCCGACCGGGAGCCGGTTCTGAAGGAAGAAAAGGTAGAAGGGGCCGAGCCCGAACAGGACCAGCGGGTGGCGGTAGAGGCGGTACCGCAAGCGGTGGAAAGCGGAGAGGCTATGGAATTCGGTCACCGTCAACGTCAGGACGTCACCCATTCCCCGCTTCTCCAGGTTCCCGGCCGAAGAGTGATGAACCGCATGGGTTCGGCGCCACACGTCGTAGGGGGTGAGCGTCAACACCCCGATCGCTCGGCCGATCCAGTCGCTCACGCCTCTGTTCCTGAAAAAGGACGCGTGGCCGCAGTCGTGCTGGATCATGAAAAGGCGGGCGAGAAACCCCGCATTCAGGACGGAAAGCGCGGCGGCGAGTACATAGCTGACATCCACGCTCCACCAGGCCAGCGCCCAGAGAGCCACGAACGGCCCGACCGTGACGAACAGCTCCCAGCCGCTTCGCCAATGTGACGGCTCACGGTACCGCGAAAGGATGGCGACCCAATCGCGTGCATCGTGAGGCTCGTTCGAGACATGGGCAGGCGAGCGGGCGGGATCGGGGATGTGCGTCAGGGTTCGGTTCGCTTTCTTGTCGATGGTTTTCGCTTCGTCGCCGGCGTTTCGGCCTTCGGCGCGAACGCCTCGTGTTCGAGGCGGGCCGCGCGCAGACGACTTGTCTTCGCGTCTCGAGCGGCCGTCTCTTTTTCAATGAGGCCCTTCGCGACTATGGTCGTGCTTTCAGCCTTGGTTTGCGACCTGGACGCGCGGAACAGAGTGTGCTTCGTCGCCACGGAACGTCTCCTTTTTTCGGCAGGGATGCAAGTATCCGGCGCGCCTGTGATCGACCAACTGGCGGATGCGCCGCAGTACTACTCGTGCAGCCGCACCGGCGACGAGAATCAGCCGAACGCGCGGGCTGACCTGATCGGGCGCTGACCTGTCGGTAAATGGAGATCCTTCTCCCCAACCACAAGCGACACGGCGAAAGAATTCGGCTTGGTCCACCCGCTTCCTGACCTGCTCCGGCAGGTCTATACTCGCCCAATGCCCGCCCTCTGCCGAGACTGCCTGACCACCTTCGACAGCGCCCGCCGCTGCCCGGCCTGCGGCCGCCCAAGGGTCATCGAACACCCCGAGCTTTTCGACCTCACCATCGCCCACATGGACTGCGACGCATTCTACGCCGCCGTCGAGAAGCGCGACGATCCCGCCCTCCGCGACCAGCCCGTCATCATCGGCGGCGGCCGGAGGGGCGTCGTCTCCACCGCCTGCTACATCGCCCGGATCAAGGGCGTCCACTCCGCCATGCCGATGTTCCAGGCCCTGAAACTCTGCCCCGAGGCCGTGGTCGTGAAGGGCCGGATGGACCGCTACGTCGAGGTCTCCCGGCAGGTCCGCGCGATGATGGACGACCTCACCCCCGTCGTCGAACCCCTCTCCCTCGACGAGGCTTTCCTCGACCTTTCCGGCACCGCTCGTCTCCACCATGCGGCGCCCGCCGTCATGCTGGCCCGCCTCGTCCGCCGGATGGAGGACGAGCTCGGCATCACCGGCTCCATCGGCCTCTCGCACAACAAGTTCCTCGCCAAGGTCGCTTCGGATCTCGACAAGCCTCGCGGCTTTTCGATCATCGGCCGCGCCGAGACCGACGCCTTCCTCCGCGACCGGCCGGTCTCGCTGATCTGGGGCGTCGGCGCCGTGGGCCGCGAACAGCTCGAGAAGGCCGGCATCCGCACCTTCGCCGACCTCCTCCGCTGGGACCGCCGCGACCTCCATGACCGCTTCGGCAGCATGGGCGAACGGCTCTGGCACCTCGCCCGCGGCGAGGACCACAGGCGCGTCTCCGCCCACGAACCGGTGAAGGGCATCTCGAACGAGACGACCTTCAACGAGGACACAGCCGACCCCGAGATCCTCGACGGCCACATCTGGCGACTCTCGGAAAAGGTCTCCGACCGCGCCAAGGCAAAGGAAACCGCTGGCCGCGTGGTCCAGCTCAAGCTCCAGCGCGCCGACCACCGGATCCTGACACGCCGCATCAGCCTCCGCGAGCCCACCCAGATCGCCGACCGCATCTACCGCGCCGCCCGCGGCCTCTTCGACCAGACAGGCGCCGGCCCCTACCGCCTTCTCGGCATCGGCCTCTCGGACCTCCGCCCGGCCAGCGAGGCCGACCTCTCCGGCGACCTCCTCGACCCCGACGCGCTCCGTCGGGCCGGGGCGGAGCGCGCCATCGACACGCTGCGCGCGAAATTCGGACCAGACGCCATCGTCAAGGGGCGCGCGCTGCGCTGACCCGCCTCCATCTGTCCGAAAACTTCCCCGGGGTGAATTGGCCGCAGGCCAAGGGGGGCGGCGCCCCCTACTCCGCCGCCAGCGGCATCTCTGCCGCGCGCCCGATCGCGGCGATTTCGGCGATGATCCCGTCGAGCAGCCGCTTGAACACGCCGAAATTCGCGTTGGGCCGGATCGTGCGTTCGTTCATGTAGAGGGCACGGTCGATCTCGACCTGGACCACATGCTGGCGCCGCGACGGCCGGCCGTAGTGCTGCGCCGTGTAGGCGCCCGCGAAAGGTGCGTTGCGGATCACCCGGAGCCCCGCTGCCGCGAAGGCCGCCTCGACACGGTCCATCACGTCGCCGCGGGCGGAGGCCCCGAAGCGGTCGCCCAGCACGACGTCGGGCCGGAATCCCTTCGGATGGCTGATGTTCTCGATCGCCTCGTGCGGCATCGAGTGGCAGTCTATCAGGATCGCTTCGCCGAAGAGCCCGCGACTCTCCTCCATGAGTGACGACAGCCGCTCGTGGTACGGCACCCAATGGTCGCGGATCCGCGCCCGCGCCTCGTCGATCCCGATCTTGCCGCGATAGATCGTCCGCCCGTTCGCGACGACGCGCGGGATGACGCCGAGCCCGGAGCTCACGCGCGGATTGTGCGCCGCGCTACGTACACCCTCGATGAGGGCCGGATCGAGCTCGTCGGTGGAGCGGTTGAGATCAAGATAGGCCCGTGGCGCGCGCGCAGCCAGAAGCGGTGCGCCATGGAACGACGCCGCGCCGAAAAGCTCGTCGACGAACGCGTCCTCCGACGACCTGATCGCATGCTGGTCGAGAACGGAGCTCTTCAGGAACGACCACGGGTAGTCCCGCCCGCTGTGCGGCGAGGCGAAGACGACACTCGTGGAGCGCACCTCGGGCAAGGTCATGTCGTAGGCGATGTGAGGCATCGCTGCTCCTCTCTGATCCGGACTATAGGCCGAATTCCGCGCGCGCCAAAAGCCCTTGAAGACTCGTTTCGAACCTTTTATAGCACGTCCGACCGGCGCGGGACTTTCCCGCGTCTTGTTCATTCGGGCCGGCCTCGGGGCCGGTCCACACGGGCGGTTAGCTCAGCGGTAGAGCACTACGTTGACATCGTAGGGGTCACTGGTTCGATCCCAGTACCGCCCACCATCGCCGCCGCCTTCGGGTGGCAGAAAGAACACATCCGGCGCGACGGCGCCGCGACATGAGGAGAAGGACGATGAAGGTCCGCAACTCGCTCCGCTCGCTGAAGACCCGGCACCGCGACTGCCGCGTCGTGCGCCGCAAGGGCCGCGTCTACGTGATCAACAAGACGCAGCGCCGCTTCAAGGCCCGCCAGGGCTGAGACGCTTCGGCATCTGAACGGCAGGGCCGCCGCGCACCGCCGGCGGCCTTTCGCGTCCCGGCGCAGGGTTGGGAACCGTCCGGCACGGCGCTAGGTTAACGGGTGTGTCCGATCCCGTCATCCTGCACAGCCTCTCGACATGCCTTCCGCCACACGAGCTTCGGCAGGATCTCGTACGTCGACGCGCGCAAGAGATCCTCGGGCCGCGGTTTCCACAGGTCGAACGAATGCTTCCGGCCTTCGAAACATCCGGTATCGAGCGCCGCTATTCGGTCGTGCCGATCGAGTGGTTCGACGTCCCGCACGGCTGGAAGGAGCGGACTGACCGATACCTCGAAGGCGCAACCGACCTCTTCGCAGACGCTGCCTTATCCGCGCTGGAGCGCGCGCGCTGGCGTGCCGAGGACGTCGACATCATCGTCACCGTCTCCTCCACCGGCATCGCCACCCCGACCCTCGAGGCGCGCTGCAAGGACCGGCTCGGCTTTCGGGAAGACGTGACTCGGGTCCCTGTCTTCGGGCTCGGTTGCGCGGGAGGCGTGTCAGGACTCGAAATCGCCCGATCGATGGCGGCGGCGCGACCGAGAGCAAGGGTTCTGCTCGTCGTCGTCGAGACCTGCACCCTCTGGTTCCGGTCCCACAGTCTCGGCAAGGCCGACGTCATCGCCACGGTGCTCTTCAGCGACGGCGCGGCGGCCGTGTGTCTGTCATCCAAGGAGCCGGTCGCGAACCACCGGCGGATCGAGATCGGCGACGGACGGCAAAGCACGTGGCCCGACACGCTCGGGATCATGGGCTGGAACGTCCAGGACGACGGGCTCGGCGTGATCTTCGATCGATCGATCCCCGACTTCGTGAACAGAGAATTCGCCACGGCGACGGACGCGGCGCTCACCGCCTCGAAGCTCGAACGCGGGGATGTCGACCGGTTCGTCTGCCATCCAGGCGGCGCCAAGGTGATCGCCGCGATCGAGCGCGCTCTCGGGCTGCGCACGGGCAGTCTCGAAGCCGAGAGGGACGTCCTTCGGGAGGCTGGCAACATGTCGGCTCCGACTGTGCTCTTCGTCCTGGAACGCGTGCTCCGGGACGGCGGTTCGGGGCAGCTTCTGACCTGCGCGCTCGGACCCGGCTTCACAGCGTCTTTCGTGCCGCTGCGGGCCGAGCCGCCATGACGCCCGGCGCCGCCCTTTTCCTCGCCTTCCTGGGTCTGCAGAGGCTCGGGGAACTCCTCCTCGCTCGCCGCAACACTGCAGACCTCCTCGCGCGCGGGGGCCGGGAGGTTGCCGCGGGGCACTATCCGTTCATCGTCGCAATGCACGCGAGCTGGCTCGCCGCGCTCGCGGTCTTCGGCCACGACGAGCCGCTCCATCTTCCCTGGCTTGCGGTTTTCGCCGCCCTGCAACTCGTCCGCCTCTGGATCCTCGCGTCGCTGGGGCGACGGTGGACGACGCGGATCATCGTGACGGACGAGCCGCTTGTTCGGCGTGGACCCTACCGATGGTTGGCGCATCCGAACTACATCCTCGTCGCCGCCGAGATCGTCGTAGCGTCGCTCGTGCTCGGCTTGCCTGCGGTCGCACTCGTCTTCTCCGTCTTGAACGCCGTCGTTCTGACCGTCCGGATCCGGGCCGAGAACGCGGCGCTTTCCGAGGCGCGTCAGAGCCCTGGAAGGTCGACGACCAGCGCGGCGTGATCGCTGGCGTGCGGCCTGTGGTCGCCGACCTCTGGGAGCCGTTCGCCGGCCCGCCGACCCGCCTCGAGCGACAGCCCCTCGCGCACGACCCACGGCACGGCGTCCGGACACGCGGCCGCAAGCCGAGGCGAAGCCAGGATCGCGTCGGGCAAGGAGTGTCGCCCGGTATCGGGGTGATGGAACGTCCAGCGCTCGTCTCGCGCCATGCGCAGCGACAGGTCGACGGCAAAGGGATCCTCGAGTGGCGCAATCGCACGCCCCGGCGTCCCCGGCGGGTCCGGATCGTTGAGGTCCCCGAGGATCAGCCAGAATGCCTCGGCCGGATCCTCGAACCGCATCTCGACGAGCCGCCGGACCGTCTCCGCCTCCACGCGCCGGACAGGCCAGGCGGCGTCGGCATCGGGCCAAGGGGCCTTGAAATGGCAGACGAAGAGGATGAGCGCGCCCAGATCGACGACGAGGCAGTCGCGCCGGAACACCGGCTGCGACCCGAACCCCTCGGGAGGGTCAAGACCGACATCGCCCGCAGTCAACCCGGCATGGCTCGCTATCTCGACAATGGGCACCCGGCTCATCAGCGCCACGTCGAGGCCACGCCCGTCGTTGCCGGGCAGACACACCCTGTGCGGATAGGGCGCGACTTCGGCGGGCAGGAGGACGCGGTCATGGAAGTGGTCGAGCGTCTCGGTATCGAAGACCTCCTGCAGCGCGACGACGTCCGCTCCGAGGTCGCGGATCACCGCCGCGGTGAGCCGCCGGTCCACCGGATCGAGCGCCTCGGCCGCCGGTCCCTCGTCCTCGGGAACGTCGCGGTCCCGCGCGCCGTCGAGCTGATCGCCGCCGTCGGGGTGGCGCAGCCTGAGGTTCTGGACGTTGAACGTCGCGATACGCATGGGATCACGCCATCACGACACGCGCCGTCGGCGCAAGGCTTGTGGCATTCCGCGCTTCCGGCGCTTCACTGGGAGACGCGTGCTCGAGGCAGGATGACGGCCCTGCGTGGTTCTTCTTGCCCGAAAACGCCGTGGGAAGCGCCGCCCTTTCCCGTGATCCCGCGATATCGGCAAGCGACAATTCAGTCGTAGACCCGCTGGTCGTCAATCACCTTGCCGTCGTTGGGAAGCGCTCCCGGCGACAGAAGCTCGACCCGGCCCTTCAGCTTCAGAACATCCGCCACCGACCTCTCGAGGGCCGTCACGTCACCGGCCCGAGTCTCGATCTGGACGGTCATTACGTCCATCTCTCCGTCCCTCGACGCGATCACGCGCGCCTTCGAGACCTCGCGATGCCGCGCGACCAACTCGGCCACCTGCTCGGGACGTACGAACATGCCCTTGATCTTGGTGGTCTGCTCGTCGCGGCCCATCCAGCCCTTGATCCGGGTGTTGGTCCGGCCACAGGGGCTGATCCCCGGCAGCACCGCGCTCATGTCGCCGGTGGCAAAGCGGATCAGCGGATAATCCGGGTTCAGCGTTGTCACCACGACTTCACCGACCTCGCCATCGGCAACGGGATCGCCCGTTCCGGGACGGACAATCTCGACCACGACGCCTTCGTCCACGATCATTCCCTCCATGGCGGGGCTCTCGTACGCGATGAGGCCGAGATCCGCCGTCGCGTAGCACTGGAGCGTCTCGATTCCCCTCTCCTGGTAGGCCTGCCGGAGCGACGGGAAGAGCGCCCCGCCAGAGACGGTGGCCTTGGTGATCTTCAGCGTGAAGCCCAGTTCATCGGCCTTTTCGAGGATGACCTTCAGGAAGTCCGGCGTCCCGGCGTAGGCCGTCGTTCCGATGTCCCGCGCCGCCCGCGCCTGGAGTTCGCTCTGGCCCGTGCCAGCTGGCAGCACCGTGGCACCGACAGCCCGCGCACCGTTTTCGAAGATCATGCCGGCTGGCGTCAGATGATAGCCGAAGCAGTTCTGAACGATATCGCCATCGCCTACGCTGGCGGCAAACAGGAACCGGCCGACCCGCCACCAGTCGTGGCTGACCTGACCTGGCTCGTAGATCGGACCGGGCGACTGGAAGACATGCGCGAAGCCGCTGACGCCTCCCGCATAGCCGCCCAACGGATTCCCCGGCGTCTGGGCCGAGGTGAGGTCCGATTTGCGAAGCACCGGCAGCCGCGCCAGCGCCTCGCGCGTGGTGATCTCGGATGGGTTGAAGCCGTCGAACGCTTCCCTGTAGCCGGGAAGTGACTTCGCGGCTCCGACCTGGGCCGGCAGGCACTCGGCCAGAGAGGCCGCGCGCTCTTCCTCGCTCCGGGTCTCGAGATCATCGTAGTGGCTCATTCAGCCGCCTCCTTCACCTTGTCCGCCGGACCGTCGAGCGCCGCCCGTGTCAGCGCCGCCAACAGCCGCACGTAGCGCTCCCGCGACCCGGCCAGATCCGCAAGACGGTCGGCGTCCGTCGGCAGTCCGAGATCCCTGGCGCCCCTTTCGGCCGGCCCTGACACATCGGCCGGGTAGAGCTCGTCCCAGACGAGTTGCGCCTCGCGCGCGAAGATCTCGGCGCCCATCTGTCCGATCCCCTTTGCCCCCTGCAGGGCTTTCAGAATTTCCTCTCGCGTGCCGGCCTCCTCGCGGAGCTTCCGCAGGTCGCCGTGGTAGGTCTCCTCGGCCCACTCGGCCGTGTCGCGCAGGTAGTTCGCCGTCGATTCGTCGTAGCGGGCGTAGCCGTGCTCGTTCAGAATGCGGACGAGAGACCCACGCTCCCTCTCCCGCAGATCGCCGATACGGTGAAAGCCCGCATCGCGAAGCGCACGGCCCGCCTTCTCGGCCTGGTGCGACCCGATCCGCGCCGAGAGCATGATCGCGCCTTCGAGCCAGTGGAAAAGCTCCTGCGGCGTGTTCTTCGAAATGTCCGCGCCCATGGACTCGGAATAAAGTGTGCCCTGTTCGTCGATCAGCGCCTTCACCACGTCCTTCTGCGTCATGCCATCCTCCATCACTGTCGTATCGAACGTCCAACGGATGCACATGATCGCCGTTCCTCAACTCAGCCAGCGCTTGCGCCGACGGTAGGAGCGCACGTCGCGGAAAGACCGCCGCCCTTCGTCCGACACGCCGAGGTAGAATTCCTTGACGTCCGGATTCTCGAGCAGTTCCTTGGCGCCGCCCTCCATCACGACGCGGCCGGATTCCAGGATGTATCCCCGGTGCGCGAAGCGAAGCGCCACGGTCGTGTTCTGCTCGGCGAGGAGGAAGCTCACGCCCTCGTTCTCGTTGAGGTTCTTCACGATGGTGAAGATCTCTTCCACGAGCTGCGGCGCGAGTCCCATCGACGGCTCGTCGAGAAGGATGGTTTCGGGCTTCGACATCAGCGCCCGGCCGATCGCCGTCATCTGCTGTTCGCCGCCCGAGGTGTATCCGGACTGACTTCTGCGCCGCTCCCTGAGGCGGGGGAAGTAGGAATAGACCTTCTCGAGATCGGCATCGATCGCGCCCTTCCCGTCATCGCGGGTATAGGCGCCGGTGAGGAGGTTCTCCTCGACCGTGAGATGGGCAAAGCAGTGACGCCCCTCCATCACCTGGATGACGCCCTTCTTCACCAGCGCCGACGGATCGAGATCCTGCACCCGCTCGCCGCGATAGAGAATCGAACCCTTGGTGACCTCCCCGCGCTCCGAGTGGAGGAGGTTCGAGATCGCCTTGAGCGTCGTCGTCTTGCCCGCGCCGTTGCCGCCCAGAAGCGCGGTGATCCCGCCCTTCCTGACCGAAAGGCTGACACCCTTCAGCACGAGGATCACGTGATCGTAGATCACCTCGATGTTGTTGATCTCGAGAAGCGTCTCGTCGGTCTGTCCGGCGTCGAGCATGGAAATCTCCGGGAATTGCCCCGGCCGGTGACTCCGGCCGGGGCTCTGTCACGTCAGCTTGGGTTGCAGCTCTCGTCGACCGGCCAGGGCGCGTTCGCCTCGGCGTATTCAGCCGCCTTTTCCTCCTGCAGAGGGTTGATCACCGACCGGTCCGCTTCGAGAAGATCCGAGGCCTGCACGAACTCCTCGCCGTCCCACTGGAGCATCCAGGCGCCCGAATGGCCGGTATGGTTCGCGCAGTTCGTCGAGAACGGCGGGACCATCCCCGTCATGCCCAGTTCCTCGAGCCGCTCTTCCGTGATGTCGAGGTTGGCGAGGCCGTCACGCAACTGTGCCGGGGTGATCTCGGCCACGCCGTGCATCTCCTGCGCGGTCCGAACACCTTCCGCCAGCATCATCGAGATCACGAGGCCGCGCTGGTAGAAGACTTCGCTCCGTTCTTCCTCGGACGCGAGCGATTCGCCCGGGTCCACAACGTACTGCTGGATGTCGTCCATGACCGGCGCGTCGTTCTGCGGCATCGACCACGAGATTGCGCGATAACCGGTGCCCTCCTCGCCGACGAGCTGGAGGTCGTCGGAGTGGCTGGCCCACCAGACGCCAACGAACTGGTCCATCGGGTAGCGCGTCTTCACCGCCTCGGTGATCGCGCCGGCGTTCATCGCGCCCCAGCCCCACATGACCACGAAGTCCGGCCGCTCGCGCCGGATCTGCAGCCACTGGGCCGCCTGGTTCTGCATCTCGGCCAGACCCACCGGGATCGGCAGAAGCTCGAATCCGTGCTCGGCGGCGAGCTTTTCGAGAACCGGCAGCGGTTCCTTTCCATAGGGATGGTCGAGGTGCAGGAAGGCGATCTTCTTGCCGTCCAGGTTCGACATGTCACCGTCCGCGATGTGGTCCATGATCATGTAGGCGCCGTCCCAGTACGAGGCCGGCGGATTGAACGCCCACTGGAATGTCCGCCCGTCCGACATCGGGCTGAAGCCGTAGCCGGGCGCGAGGATCGGAATCTGGTCCACGTTCGTCTTCGGCAGCACCTGGAGCGTGATGCCCGTCGACCACGGCTGGGTCACGAGCGCATTGGCCTTCTGACGCTCGTAGCATTCGACGCCCTTCTCGGTGCTGTAACCGGTCTCGCATTCCTCGAAGTTCACCGGAATTCCGCCGATGCCGCCGTCACGCTCGTTCAGCATGATCATGTAGTCACGCTGACCGTTCATGATGGGCGTGCCCGTCGAGGCGAAGGGGCCTGTCCGGTAGCTGAGGTTCGGCAGGAACAGCTCCTGCGCGACGGCGGCGCCGCCCGTGACGGCCGCGAGTGTCCCCGCGATGGCCAGTTTGGTGAAGTGTCTCATTATGGTCCTCCCATGGGTTGATCGGTTCTTGGTGTTGGGCCGGCCCTAGTGCGGGAACGGCCAGAGAATGAGCTTCTCCCGGATCAGCTGCCACAGGCGGGCGAGCCCGTGCGGCTCCACGATCAGGAAGAAGATGATGAGCGCGCCGATGATCATGACGTTGATGTGCTCGACGGTGGCCGACTTGATTTCGAGCCCGAAGGCGCCGGGCACCGTGTTGAGGATCACCGGCAGCGCGACGATCAGGATCGCGCCGAGGTAGTTGCCGAGAATCGAGCCAAGACCGCCGATGATCGCGATGAAGAGAACACGGAACGACAGCTCGATGTCGAAGAGGTTCGGCTCGGCCGCGCCACGCCACATGAAGACGAAGAGCGCGCCCGCCACGCCGACGATGTAGGACGACACGGCGAAGGCCATGAGCTTGGCCTTCAGCAGGTTGATCCCGATGAGTTCGGCAGCGATGTCCATATCGCGCACCGCCTTCCAGGACCGGCCGAGCGCGCCGCGCGTGAGGTTGATCGTGAGAATCGTCAGCAGCGTCACGACGGCGAGCACGAAATAGTACTGCGTTGTGGACGTGGCGAGCGGACCCGCGACGTACCAGCCGAAGATGTCGAGGTTCGGCACCTGGATGGCACCCGAGGCGTTGTAGTTGTAGAGCCAGGCCCATTTCTCGAAGAGCCAGATCAGGAAGAACTGAGCCGCGAGGGTCGCGATCGCGAGATAGAAGCCCTTGATCCGGAGCGACGGCAGGCCGAAGGCCACGCCGACCGCCGCCGAAAAGAACCCCGACAGCAGCACTGCGATCAGGAGGTTCATCTCGGGGAAGATCGTGACGAGCTTGTAGCAGGCGTAGGCGCCGACGCCCATGAACGCGCCGGTCCCGAGCGAAAGCTGTCCCGCGAAGCCCGTGAGAATGTTCAGGCCCGTCGCGGCGAGCGCATAGATCAGAACCGGGATCAGCAGCGTCTGGAATACGAACTCGCTCGCCGTGAACGGCAGGATCACCCAGCCGAAGGCGAGGACCACCATCAACAGGATCGCGTCCTGCCGCACCGGAAACAGCGCCTGATCGCTCCTGTAGGTCGTCTTGTACTGGCCGGCCGTGCGGTAGAGCATCAGAGCGCCTCCCCGGGCGTGTCATCGTTTCGCGGATAGGCGCGGGGCGGGCGTGTGGCGTATCCTGTGCCCTCGGAGTGACGCACCAGCCAGAGCCAGGTCCATAGCCCGGCCCCGCCTCCGAGCGCAGCGAGGACAACGGCGGCCAGCATCTGCCCGTCGTGTTCCGCGGTGAGCGCGAGATAGCCGAAGGCCCAGAACCCGGACCAGACGACGACGTTCAGGATCGCGATCAGCTTGGCCATCTCATACCCTCTCGATGATCTTTTCGCCGAACAGGCCCTGTGGCCGGAACAGCAGCACGGTGAGGGCGAGCACATAGGCGAACCACGCCTCGGTCGATCCGCCCAGAAGCGGCTGTCCCCAGTAGATCTCGAAGAGCTTTTCGAAGATCCCGATCATAAGCCCGCCGACGATGGCGCCGGTGATCGACTCGAGCCCGCCCAGCATCAGCACCGGCAGCGCCTTCAGCGCAATCACCTCGAGCGCGAAGGAGACGCCCGCGCGGCTGCCCCAGGCGATCCCGGTCATCAGCGCGATGATCCCCGCGATGAACCAGACCAGCACCCAGATCGTCGTGATCGAGATCCCCACCGACAGCGCGGCCTGATGGTCGTCGCCCAGCGCCCTGATCGCACGGCCCATCCGGCTCTTGTTGAGGAAGAGAAGAAGCGCGGCGACCATGAGGGCCGCGCCGATCACGACCGTGATGTCGCGCTGCTCGAGCAGGAGGAACCCGTCGAACGGGTTGAGCTCGACCGATCCATCCGGAATGCCGAGTTCGTCCGAGATCATCACCTTGTTCTCACCGCCGAACAGGGTCTCGCCGAAGCCAACGAGGAACAGCGTGATCCCGATAGTCGCCATGAAGAGGATGATATCGGGTTGGTTGACGAGCGGTCGCAGGACCACGCGCTCGACGACGACCGCGAACACGAACATGACCGCAAGGGTGCCCGCGAATGCAAGCCAGGCAGGCAGGCCCGCGGCGTGGAGGCCGACAAGCGTGAGCGCGGCGAACACCACCATGATGCCCTGGCTGAAGTTGAAGATCCGGCTCGACCGGAAGATCAGCACGAAGCCCAGCGCGATGAGCGCGTAAAGAATGCCCGAGACCAGCCCCTCCCAGATCACCTGCATCAGGAAATCGGGCGCCGCGACCATGTCGGCGAAGGGATCGACGAACACCTGTCTCAGGAATTCCATTCCGGCCTCCGGTCCATGTGCGATGTGTACTGGATCCGCGCGCATGCCATGTTGCGTTCACTCATGTGCAACCCCCAGGTAGGCGTCGACGACCTCGGGACTCGACCGGACCTCGTCCGGCGTGCCGTCGCCGATCTTCTTGCCGTAATCCATCACGACCACCCTGTCCGAGATGTCCATGACCACGCCCATGTCATGCTCGATCAGCGCGATGGTCGTCCCGAACTCGTCGTTCACGTCGAGAATGAACCGGCACATGTCTTCCTTCTCCTCGACGTTCATGCCCGCCATCGGCTCGTCGAGAAGAAGAAGCGCGGGTTCCGCCGCGAGCGCCCGCGCGAGCTCCACCCGCTTCTGGAGACCGTAGGGCAGCCGCCCCACGGGGGTCTTGCGGATATGCTGGATCTCCAGGAAGTCGATCACCTTTTCAACGGCTTCGCGATGTTCGATCTCTTCACGCTCCGCCGCGCCCCGCCACAGCATCTGACCGAGGAGTCCGGTCTTCATCATCGTGTTCCGGCCGGTCATGATGTTGTCGAGGGTGCTCATCCCCTTGAAAAGCGCGATGTTCTGGAAGGTCCGCGCGATCCCCTGCCGGGCGACCTCGTAGGGCTTCATCGACGGCCGCTTCTCGCCCCGGAACCAGACCTCGCCCTCCTGCGGATGGTAGAATCCGTTGATGACGTTCAGCATTGACGACTTGCCCGCGCCGTTGGGCCCGATAATCGCGCGGATCTCGCCCTCGAGGATATCGAAGGAGATGTCCTTGATCGCGACCACGCCGCCGAAGCGCAGGGTGATGTTCTTCACCTCCAGAACGGGCGCGCCGATCTTGCGGCCGTCGGGGGTCACGACGGAGTCCACCGTGTCCAAGCTCATGAGACCACCCATTGCACAACCGGGCGCAGAAGCAGGCCCGCTGAGAGGATCGCGAGCATGAGGAAACAGACGACGACCGGGCGGCGGTCGTACTCGTCTGTCTCCGGGTCGAGCCCGACGGGTGCCCAAGTCAGCCCGACCCGGAGATGACGCGGGCTGAACCGGTTGGCATCCATCCATGTCATCAGACGCAAGGCGACGTAGCCGACGAAGAGGAACGACACGAGCGCGGCCAGCCCCACGGGCGTATACTCCGCGCTCAGAAGCCAGCCCACGGCCAGCAGCATGACCATCGCCGATCCCACTCGGCGCCAGACAGCTGAGCTGCGGTCCAACGTCATTCCGCCGCCTCCAACGTCTTGGGTTGTACCGGCACGACCTTCGCGTCCCGGATCTCCAGCGTCGCGCGGATCTTGCCCTTGCGGCCGTCCTCGTAGGTCACCTCGGTTTCGGTGTAGACGCTGTCCTTACCGTCATAGAGCGCCTCGACGAGATCGGCGAATTTCTCGGCGATGATGTTGCGACGCACCTTCCGGGTGCGCGTCAACTCGCCGTCGTCGGCGTCAAGTTCCTTGTGCAGGACGAGAAACCGGTGGATCTGGCAGCCTGACAGCATCGCATCCTGCGCCAGGCTCTGATTCACCTCCTCGACGTGGGACTGGATCATGTCGAGCACGGACGTCAGCCCGGCGAGTTCCTGGGACGACCCGTAGGCGATGTTGTTGCGCTCGGCCCAGTTGCCCACTGCGGTCATGTCGATGTTGATGAAGGCGCAGCACATCTCGCGGTTCGCGCCGAACACCACCGACTCGAGGATGTTCGGGTAGAACTTCAGCTTGTTCTCCACGTACTTCGGCGCGAACAGGCTGCCGTCGGCCATCTTTCCCACGTCCTTTGCGCGATCGATGATCCGGAGGTGGCCGGTCCCGTCCTCGAAGAAGCCCGCGTCGCCCGTGGCCACCCAGCCTTCGGGGTCCTTCGTGGACGCCGTCGACTCCGGATTCTTGTAGTATTCGACGAAGGTACCGGGCGACCGGTAGTAGACTTCGCCGCTCTCGCCGATCTTCACCTCGACGCCGGGGCTCGGCACGCCGACCGTATCCGCCCGCACCTCACCGTCAGGCTGCTGCGTGATGAAGACCGACGCCTCGGTCTGGCCGTAGAGCTGTTTGAGGTTGATGCCGAGTGAGCGGTAGAATTCGAAGATCTCGGGGCCGATCGCCTCGCCGGCGGTGTAGCCGACGCGCATGTTGTTCATGCCCATCCGGTTGCGGAGCGGACCGTAGACGAGCGCCTGACCGATCGCGTATCCGAGCCGGTCCCATGCGCCGACAGGCTTTTTGTCCATCAGTGCCGGGCCGACCCTGCGCGCATGCTCCATGAAGTGATCGAAAATTCGCTTCTTCAGCGGACCGGCGTCCTCCATTCGGATCATGACCGTCGTCAGAAGGCCCTCGAAGTAGCGCGGCGGCGCGAAGAAGTACGAGGGCGCGATCTCGCGCAGGTCCTCCTGCATGGTTTCGGGGCTTTCGGGACAATTCACGCAGAAGCCCGTCCAGTAGGCCTGACCGATCGAGAAGATGAAATCGCCGACCCACGCCATCGGCAGGTAGGCGAGCACGCTGTCTGCGCTGCGCAGTTGGTCGAAGTCGGACGACGCCTTCGAGACCTCGATGATGTTGCGGTTCGACAGGACCACGCCCTTCGGCTTGCCCGTCGTCCCCGAGGTGTAGAGCATCACGCAGGTGTCGTCGTATCCGATCGACGCCACCCGACGCTTCAACTCGGCCTCAAAGCGTTCGTGCGCCGCCCGTCCCTCGGCCTGGACATCGACCATGGAGTGCAGCCGGGTATGGTCGTATTTTCGCAGGCCGCGCGGATCGAGGTAGATGATGTGCTCGATGTGATGGATCGTGTCCTGGACCTCGATGACCTTGTCGACCTGCTCCTGATCGCCGCAGACGACGAAACGGGCGCCGCAATGGTCGAGGACGTAGGCCATCTCCTCCGCGACCGCGTCCTGATAGAGCGGAACCGGAATCGCGCCCACGGACTGCGCGGCCACCATCGACCAGTAGAGATGCGGGCGGTTCCGGCCGATGATCGCGACGTAGTCGCCTCTCTCCACGCCGAGAGCGAGAAAGCCCAGCGCGAGCGCCCTGATCTGCTCCTGCGTCTCGAACCAGGTCCAGCTCTGCCAGATCCCGAATTCCTTCTCGCGATAGGCTGTCCGTGCGCTCCACTTGCGTGCGTTGCGCGCAAGCAGCGCCGGAATTGAGATAAGATCGTCCGAAGACGCCCGAGTCTCAGCCAAAGAAGCTCCTCCCTGCACCGGTCTGTCCCCGGTTGCCCCGGTCGTTTACCGACTCTTGAGCACGGAAACTCTGGCGCAGGATCGTTGTCGGCGTCAATTTTTTCGTGACTGTTTCGCGAATCTAACGAATTGTAATCGGCGCTGGCGAGACTTCCGGCGACCGCGCTCCAGTGCTAGCGATGAGGCGGGAGGAGCAAGAGATGCCCGCCACGCAAGGCCAGAACGACGCGCTGATTCAGGCCGGGCTGAACCTGATCCAGCAGGCGCTGTCGGTCTACGACCGTGACCTCCGGCTTGCCGCGTGCAACCGGGCCTTCCGCGAGATGTTCGCCCTGCCCGAGGATCTGGTGACGCCCGGTGCGTCGTTCGAGGACACGGTGCGTTTCCTTGCCGAGAACGGCGAATATGGCGAGGTGGACGACATCGACGGCTTCGTCCGCGATCGCGTCGAGACCGCGCGCGCCTTCGCGCCGCATTACATGGAGCGCACCCGCGCGAACGGGCGCACGATCTCCGTCGAGGGATCGCCGCTGCCGCACGGCGGCTGGGTCACCGTCTACACCGACATCACCGCGATCAAGCGGCAGGAGGAGCTTCTCAGGTCGCGGTCCGAGGAGCTTTCGGAGAAGGTCATCGCGAACGCTGAGGAGTTGTCGCGCGCAAACCGCGAACTCGCCGCGACCATCGCCGCGCTCGAAGAGGCGAAGCGCGAGCTCACCGAGATGGAGAGCCGCACCCGTCTCACGACCGAGATGATGCCTGCGCATATCGCGCATCTCGATCCGGACGGGCGCTACGTGTTCACGAATCGCAGGCTCTCGACGGTCATGCCCGGCGCGCCGGCCGACGTCTTAGGGATGCGAATCGCGACGGCCCTTGGACCGAGCTATGTCAAGATCGAGCCCGGACTCCGCCGGGCCTACGCGGGCGAGGCCAATGTCGTGGAGTTCACCGACGACATCTCGAGCCGCCGCATCCGCGCCGCCTTCACACCGGACGAAAGCGGCGGCGTCTACATCCTGTCGATGGACATCACAGAAGAGGCGCAAGCGCGCGCGGCGCTGACGCAGGCGCGCAAGCGCGAGCTTGCCGCGCAGCTGACGCGAGGGCTCGCACACGACTTTTCGAACCTTCTGACGATCATCCTGGGGATGCAGAGCCGCCTCGCCGCGATGGACCTCGGGACGGAGGCGTCGGAGATGATCTCGGCGACGCGGGCCGCAGCCCGCCGGGGCGGGCACCTCCTCGACCGGCTTGCAGCCATTTCCGGAAAGCGCGACCTCAAGCCCGTTCCAACGCATCTGCCGGGCCTCATCGAGGACATCCTGACGATCGCGCGGCCCTCGATACCGGACGCGGTGCGGCTTTCGCATGAGGATGACGGACTGGAGGAGCTCGTCGAGATCGACCCCGGCATGCTGCAGGACTCTCTCCTGAACCTTCTCCTCAACGCACGCGACGCCGTCAGCGAAGGCGAGGGCGATGGCGATGGCGAGGGAGAGATCACCGTCTCCCTGCGGCGCATCGAGGACACGTGGATCGAGATCGCGGTGCGGGACACCGGGCACGGCTTTTCAGACGCAGTCCTCGCGCATGCACTCGATCCCTTCTTCACGACAAAGGGCGGCGAGGGCTCGGGGCTGGGTCTGTCGATGGTCTACGACATGGCAACGCTCTCGGGCGGACATCTGAGAATCGGAAACTGGGAAGACGGCGCCGCGGTCAGCCTGCGTCTGCCCTACAGACCGGCGGTCGCGCCTGCGGCTGGCGCCGGCCTGATCCTTCTCGTCGAGGACAGCGACGACATCCGCGCGAGCGTGCGCGCGATGCTGATCGGTCTCGGACACAGCGTGATCGAGGCCACGAACGTCGAGGAGGCGTTCGACCTCGCGGGACTTGCCGGCATCGACGCGGTGCTGTCCGACATAACCCTGATCGGAGAGATGAGCGGGCTGGATCTCGCCGAGGCGCTCGACGCGCGGCCGGACCCGCTGCCGTTCTATCTCATGACCGCTCTCGCGCCCGACGATCCCGTGAGGGTCGCGGCCGCGCGACGATTCCCAGTGATCGGGAAGCCGTTCACGGAGGCGTCTCTGGCGCGCTTTCTCTCTCACAAGCGGGCGGCATGACCCCGCCGCTGATTACCATCCTCGACGACGAGCCGGCGATCCGGCAGATTCTTTCGGCGGCGCTCGAGGACGCGGGCTTCCGCACCGCTGCCTTCGCGCGGGCGACGGAATTCGAGGCGGCGCTGCGCCATACGTCCCCCGATGTCTGCCTCGTGGATCTCGGCCTGCCCGACCGGGACGGCCTTGCGCTCGTTCACCGGCTGGCACTCGAATCGGGCGCGGCGATCATCATCATCTCCGGACGCGCGCAGGTGCAGGATCGGGTGACAGGGCTCGAGCTCGGCGCCGACGACTACATCATCAAACCCTTCGAACCCGCCGAGGTCGTCGCCCGCGTCCGCGCCCGGCTGCGCCGCGAGCGCGACGGACAGGGATCTTCGACAACGGCGCGGTTCGAGGGCTGGACCGCGCATTTCGACCGGTATCTGCTCGTGTCCGAGGATGCGCGGGAGGCACGGTTCAGCCACGCCGAAGGAGAGGTGCTCCGCCTGTTCCTCGAATCCCCCAAGCGCCTCATCAGCCGCGCCCAGATGCAGGAGGCCCTTGGCGGCGTCGCCGGAGAAAGCTTCGACCGTGCGATGGACGTCCGGATCTCGCGGCTCCGCTCCAAGCTGGGCGAGGATCCCAAGAACCCGCGGCTCATCAAGACGATCTACGGGGCGGGCTACATCTTCATCGGCGATGTCGTCTGGAGCTGACCGTCCCGACGCCAAGCATGTTCTTGCGGAACGGGGCCTTCGCGCCTATTCCGATCGGCGACGATTTCAGGGGAGGGCTCCATGCTCACAGGCAAGTTCGACAAGTCCCGGCTGCCCAGCCGCCACGTGACCGAGGGAGCGTCGCGTGCGCCGCACCGGTCCTACTACTACGCGATGGGACTCTCCGAGGAGGAAATTGCGCAGCCCTTCGTGGGCGTCGCGACTTGCTGGAACGAAGCCGCCCCCTGCAACATCGCCCTCTCGCGACAGGCGCAGGCGGTCAAGCAGGGCGTCAAGCACGCCAACGGAACACCACGCGAGTTCACGACGATCACCGTCACCGACGGCATCGCGATGGGCCATGAAGGCATGCGGTCGTCTCTGGCCTCGCGCGACGCGATCACGGACACCGTCGAACTCACGATGCGCGGCCACTGCTATGACGCGCTCGTGGGCCTCGCGGGCTGCGACAAGTCCCTTCCGGGGATGATGATGGCGATGATCCGCCTCAACGTGCCGTCGGTCTTCATCTATGGCGGCTCGATCCTTCCCGGCCGGCTCGACGGCAAGGACGTGACCGTGCAGGACGTGTTCGAAGCCGTCGGCCAGCATCAGGCCGGGAACTACAGCGATGAGCAGCTCGCCATCCTCGAACGCGTCGCCTGCCCTTCGGCCGGCGCCTGCGGCGGCCAGTTCACCGCGAACACGATGGCCTGCGTGTCCGAAGCGATCGGGCTCGCCTTGCCGAATTCCTCTGGCGCTCCCGCACCCTACGAGTCCCGCGACCAGTACGGCGCGGCCTCGGGCGAGGCGGTGATGAACCTGCTCGAGAAGAACATTCGCGCGCGCGACATCGTCACGCGGAAGAGCCTCGAGAACGCCGCGCGGATCGTCGCCTGCACCGGCGGCTCGACGAACGCGGGGCTCCATCTGCCCGCGATCGCCCACGAGGCCGGCATCGACTTCACGCTCGACGACGTTTGCGAGATTTTCCGCGACACGCCCTATTTCGTGGATCTCAAGCCCGGCGGGAAGTACGTGGCCAAGGATCTTTACGAAGTCGGCGGCGTGCCCGTGGTGATGAACGAACTGCGCAAGGCCGGGCTCGTGCACGGGGACTGCATGACCGCCACCGGCCGCACGATGGGCGAAGAACTCGACCTCAACACGCACCAGGCGGACGGACGGGTAATCTATCCGGTGGAGACGCCGATCACGAAGACCGGCGGCGTCGTGGGCCTCAAGGGTAACCTCGCTCCGGAAGGCGCCATCGTGAAGGTCGCGGGCATGTCCGAGGAAGAGCAGGTCTTCACCGGTCCGGCGCGCGTGTTCGAATGCGAGGAGGACGCTTTCGAGGCGGTCAAGAGCCGTACCTACGGCGAAGGCGAGGTCATCGTGATCCGCAACGAGGGTCCGAAGGGCGGCCCCGGAATGCGCGAGATGCTCGCGACGACCGCCGCGCTGTCTGGCCAGGGCATGGGCAAGAAGGTCGCGCTCATCACCGACGGTCGGTTTTCGGGCGCGACGCGGGGTTTCTGTGTCGGGCACGTCGGCCCTGAGGCGGCGGTGGGCGGTCCGATCGGGCTTCTGAAGGATGGCGACATGATCACCATCAACGCGATCTCCGGCAAGCTTTCGGTCGATCTGTCCGACGACGAACTCGAAACGCGCCGGCAGGCCTGGAGCGGTCCGCGCGAAACGATCTACGCGACGGGCGCGCTGTGGAAGTATGCACAACTCGTGGGCCCCGCCAATCTTGGCGCATGTACGCATCCGGGAGCCAAGGCGGAACGCCATGTCTACATGGACCTCTAGGGTCCTCCTCGCGGTCGCGGGCATGTCCCTCGCGGCCTGCACCGGGAGCATCGACGTCGGACGCGCGGCGCCCGAGGTGATCGCGGTCGCGGGCCGCTCGGTGGCCGTCGGAGGGCCGCCCGGCTACTGCGTCGACCGGGCGGCGAGCCGCGACGGCGTGAAAGCCTTCGTTCTCCTTGGCAGCTGCGCGTCGATCGCGCGCGATCCAGATGGCGACAAGCCGGAGAGTCCGGGCATCATGACGGTCGTGGTGTCGTCCGATCCCGCCACGGTGCAGGCCGTCGCGGGGCGTCGGTCGGACCTCATGGATTTCTTCCGGTCCGAGGCGGGCCGCGCGTCGCTGAGCCGCGTCGGTCGCGCCGAAACGGTGCGCGTCTCGAATCTCCAGACCGCCGGCGGCGCGCTATATATCCGGGCGCGCGACTCCAGCGCCGGTCCGCTGCCGGGCATGTCCGACGATTACTGGCGCGCCCTTCTTGACGTGAACGGACGTCTTGTGACGATCTCCGTCATCGGTTTCGAAGATCAGCCGATGTCTTCCGAGGAAGGCTTTCGCCTGATCCGTGCAGCGGCTGACAGGGTGATGTCGGAAAGCGCTCGTTTGTCGGGATGAAAGGATTTGCCGTCATGCATCGCGGGCGCGGATCATCGGGATGGCGGACCTGACCGGTGACGGATCGTGCAGGAGATGGCCTCGCGATCTGGATGGAGCAGCGTCTGCTCCGGCGGTGGAGCGAGATCGCGGATCGTGCCGGTCGGGATGGCTTGACGCGGGATGAGCATGCGCGGGCGCTCGCGCTGACACAGCGCCTCGATCGCGCGCTTCGGGCAGCAGGGAAGGCGCGGACCGGAACGCCCGTTCTTCCGGCCCACACCGACTGGTGGTGGCGTCCCGATGCCTGGTCCCGGCTTCTGCTGCCCGGAGGCGTGGCGGCGAAAGACTCTGAAACGCGCTTTTCCGATGACGTTTCGGTGTTCCACGATGGGCCCGGGGGAGAAGTGCTCGTCCGGCAGACGAGAAATGTCTCCGGTGCCGCGAAGACCGACTATGGCCTCGCGGTCGATGTCTTCCGGTTCGGCGGCTCCTACCTCAGTCTGGTCTTCGATATCCCCCGGACCGTCACAGCGGCGCTTCGCAAGCGGCACGTGATCCGGCTGGAGACCGGCATAGAGATTGAGCGGCCAACCGAAATCCTGGGGCGGCTGAACATTCAGCACGGTCCGAACACTGAGCGGCTGGTGCGGGAGCTCCCCTTTGAGGATACACGGCAGACCGTCGATTTCGACCTCGCCATAACACGGGTCGATACCTCCCGGGTCGGGCACATGTGGCTCGACCTCATCTTCGAGCGGCCCCACATGAACGGCTTGCGGATCGCCGATTTCGTTCTCTCCCGGCAACCGCGCGCGGAGCTCTGACCATGACCGAATGGCATCTGGAACGGCTGCGGATGACGGGCGGTGTCTGGGAGGGACGCCTTTCGGGACCCGCGAACGCGGTTCCGCCGGACCTCGCCGTGACATGGCTCGGCGCGGAAGTCGCCTGCGCGCAGACCACGCGCGAGGTCGAGGGCGGCTGGGCGGTGGAGGTCCGCATCCCGACCGAGGTGCTGGCGGACGGGGTGCAGACGATCCTGATCGGGCCGCGCGGAAAAGAGGCCCTTTGCAGCGAGACCTTCGTCTTCGGTGATCCGCTTGCGGACGACATCCGCTCCGAAGTCTCGCTTCTGAGGGCCGAACTCGACCTCCTGAAGAGAGCATTCCGTCGCCACTGCGCCGAGGGCGAGTGAGGCCAACGGCATCGAGCCGGGAATCAGGCGCGTCGGCTGCCGTCTCCGGAGCAGAACGGACCGCGCAAAAATTCGTGGGCAAAGTGACAAGACGTGCTATCGGATACGCGCGGCAACGATGCCGCGACACATGGAACCGCATCCAGTGAGATACAAAAAATGATACAGGAATTCAAAGACTTCATTGCAAAGGGAAACGTCATGGACATGGCGGTCGGCATCATTATTGGAGCCGCCTTCACCGCCATCGTCTCGTCGTTGGTCGACGACCTGATCAACCCGATCATCAGCCTCTTCACCGGAGGCATCGACTTCTCGGGCCTCGGCGTATCGGTCGGCGAGGGCGAGAACGCCGCGACGTTCGCCTACGGAAACTTCATCATTGCGCTGATCAATTTCCTGATCATCGCCTGGGTCGTCTTCCTGCTCGTGAAGATGGTAAACCGGGTGAAGGAGGCAACCGTTCGCGACGAGGATGTCGCCACCGAAGTCGAGACCGGCCCGTCGGAGAAAGACCTCCTGATGGAGATCCGCGACGCGCTCAAGACCCGCGGCTGACAGCTGCGAGCCTTGAGGGGGCTTCGTTCTTCTCCCGCACTGTTTCCCGCCGGTGAGATCGCCATGCTGGAACCGGCAGCAAGGAGGACGCAATCATGGCAGCCATCCCCCCGGTCTGCGAGTTCGGCTGGCAGGCCCCCGACTTCACCCTTCCCGCGACGGACGGGAAATCCTATTCGCTCGAGGACATCGCGGGTCCGAACGGCGTCGTCGTGGCCTTCATCTGCAACCATTGCCCCTATGTGCTCGCGGTCGTCGACCGCATCACCCGGGACGCGCGGGACTTCGCCGACCTCGGCGTCGGATTCGCCGCAATCTGCGCGAATGACGCCGCCACGCATCCCGCCGACAGCTTCGAGAACATGAAGAGGATGGCGCACGAGGAGGGGTTTCCGTTTCCCTATCTCCACGACGAGGCTCAATCGATCGCTCGCGCCTTCGATGCGGCCTGCACACCGGACTTCTTCGGCTTCGACGGCCGTCTCGAACTGCAGTATCGCGGACGGCTCGACGCATCTCGGGATCAGGCTGGACCCGACGAACTCCGCCGAGATCTCTACGAGGCGATGAAGCAGGTCGCCGAGACCGGCGAAGGCCCGCGCGACCAGATCGCCTCGATGGGCTGTTCGATCAAGTGGAAGGCGGCCTAAGCCTCAGGACTTTAGCGCCAGGTGAGGCGACAGCACGTCGATGCCCAGCGCCTTGCCCACCGCGTAATAGGTGAGCCGCCCGGCGTGAACGTTCAGCCCGTCAAGGAGATGCGGGTCGTCCGTGCAGGCCTGCCGCCACCCCTTGTCGGCGAGCGCGAGCATGTAGGGCATCGTCGCGTTGCCGAGCGCGATCGTCGAGGTCCGCGCGACCGCGCCGGGCATGTTCGCCACGCAATAGTGCATGATCCCGTCGACCTCATAGATCGGATCCTCGTGTGTCGTGGCCTTCGACGTCTCGAAGCAGCCGCCCTGATCGATCGCGACGTCGACGAGCGCCGCCCCCGGCTTCATAGAGGCAAGCTGCGTCCGGCTGACGAGCTTCGGCGCCGCCGCGCCGGGGACCAGGACCGCGCCTACCACCAAGTCGGCTTCTGCAACGAGGTCCGCCGTGCTTCCGGCACTCGAGTAGCGGGTCCGGAAAACGTCGCCGAACACGTCGTCGAGATAGCGAAGGCGCGGCAGCGACCGGTCCAGCACCGTCACCTCCGCGCCCATTCCGGCGGCGACCCGCGCCGCGTTGGTGCCCACCACACCACCGCCGATGACTACAACCTTCGCCGGCCCGACGCCAGGCACGCCTCCGAGCAGAACGCCGCGCCCTCCGTTCGCCTTCTGAAGTGTCCAGGCCCCCACCTGCGGCGCGAGCTTGCCCGCGACCTCCGACATCGGTGCGAGAAGCGGGAGTCCGCCCTGCGGATCGGTGACGGTCTCATAGGCGATAGCCGTGCATCCCGAGGCGAGCAGGTCCTGCGTCTGCTCGGGGTCCGGCGCGAGGTGAAGGTAGGTGAAAAGCAGCTGCCCCTCGCGCAGCATGGCGCGCTCCTCGGCTTGCGGCTCCTTCACCTTCACGATCATTTCGGCCTCGGCGAAGACGTCTTCCGCCGTGTCCACGATCCGTGCGCCGGCGGCCAGGTAATCCCCGTCCGGAAATCCGGCGCCTGCCCCGGCAGCTGTCTCCACGATAATCTCGTGGCCATGCGCAATCGCCTCCCGCGCGGCATGGGGCGTCAGGCCAACCCGGAATTCCTGTGGCTTGATCTCTTTCGGGCAACCTATCTTCATGGGCATCCTCCCTGCCTGCCACGAGTCTCGCCGATCCCGCGATCAATCGCGTTGATATCTTGCGTGTTCGCCGCCCGTCACACCGCAATTTCTTGCGTTGGAACGAAAGATCAGTGAACATTCTGCCACGATGAATGATCTCGACGACACGGACCGGCGCATTCTGAGGGTTCTCCAGAAGGAGGGCCGGATCTCCAATGCGGAGCTCTCCGAGCGGGTCAACCTCTCGCCCTCCGCCTGTCACAGGCGGGTCGGCCGGCTTGAGACGGTGGGCTATATCGACGGCTATGTCGCTCTGGTGAACCAGAGGAAAATCGGCCGGCCGGTCATCGTCTTCGTCGAAATCAGCCTGTCGGCGCAGGCGGACGAGGTGCTCGACGCTTTCGAGCGGGAAGTCAAACTGATCCCCGACGTCCTCGAGTGCCACCTCATGGCCGGAACCGCGGACTATCTCCTCAAGGTCTGCGCCGAGGACAGCGAGGACTTCGCGCGCATTCATCGGCGCTACCTCGCGCGTCTCCCGGGGGTCGCGCAGATGCATTCGTCGTTCTCGCTCAAGACGGTACTGCGGACGACCGCTCTTCCGGTCTGAGGCGAGAGCCCACTTGAGGGCCCGAAGCAAGGATGCCCCCCAAAAAAGACAAACCCCCGGGCAGGGCCGCGGGGGTCATCCGTGGCGGGCGAACCCGCCTGTCTCATCGGACCTCAGAGAAGTCCTTCGCGTTGCGCCTTTTTCCGGGCGAGTTTGCGTGCCCGGCGGATGGCCTCGGCCTTTTGACGTGCCTTCTTTTCGGAGGGCTTCTCGAAATGTTGCCGAAGCTTCATTTCACGGAAGACGCCCTCACGCTGGAGCTTCTTCTTCAGAGCACGAAGGGCCTGATCGACATTGTTGTCGCGAACGCTGACCTGCATGTGGTTGTCACCACCTTTCTAAGTTAGAGTTGCGAGAAATTGCAGGAAGTGGCCGTATAGCAAAGCGCCGCTAGCTTGTCCACTGCAGGAAAAGAACACGAGAGGACCCGGAATGAATACCACGACGGACGACCTGAAAGACCGTCTGCTCGACGCCGCCCTGTCCCACGTGCCCTTCGACGGCTGGTCCGAGCCGACCTTCCGCGCGGCAGTGACCGAGACGGGTACGGATCCCGCATTGGCGCGTACCGTCTGCCCGCGCGGCGCGGTGGATCTGGCGCTCGCCTACCACGAACGCGGCGACAAAGAGATGCTGAGGCGCATCCGGACGTCGAACCTTGCCGATCTGCGGTTTCGCGACAAGATCGCGACGGCGATCCGTTTCCGCATCGAGGCGATTTCCGACAAGGAGGCCGTGCGGCGCGGCACGGCGCTGTTCTCGCTCCCGCTATATGCCGCGGACGGTGCGAAGGCGATCTGGGGAACCGCGGACGCGATATGGGATGCGCTGGGAGACCCGTCCGACGACTACAACTGGTACACCAAGCGCGCGACACTGTCTGGGGTCTACGGGGCGACCGTTCTCTACTGGCTCGGCGACCAGAGTCCCGATCATCGCGACACCTGGGCCTTCCTGGACCGCCGGATCGAGGACGTCATGCGGATCGAGAAGATGAAGGCGAAGGTCAACGAGAACCCGGTCCTGTCGAAGCTCGCAGCCGGACCGGAATGGGCGCTGTCGCACATCAAGCCGCCGCCGAAGATGCCGCGCGGCGACCTTCCCGGCTTCAGGACGCGACCGCAGGAATGACCCTCGCCCTGCCCGACACGATGCGCGCCGTCGCGATCTCCGAGCCGGGCGGACCGGAGGTTCTGCGGCCGGCGACCGTGAACCGGCCCGGGCCCGGTCACCGCGAGATCCTGATCCGCGTCGCCTATGCGGGGGTGAACCGGCCGGATGCGCTTCAGCGCGCGGGCAGCTACGCCCCGCCGCCCACGGCGAGTCCCCTGCCCGGCCTCGAAGCCTCGGGCACCGTGGCTGCCGTCGGGTCCGGCGTGACCGGGTGGCGCGTCGGCGACGAGGTCTGCGCGCTCCTGCCGGGCGGTGGCTATGCCGAATATGCCGTCACGCCCGCGGCCCACGCGTTGCCCGTCCCACAGGGGATGGACCTGCGCGAAGCGGCATGCCTGCCCGAGACCTTCTTTACCGTGTGGTCGAACGTCTTCATGCGCGGCGGGCTTCGGGCCGGGGAGATCTTTCTCGTCCATGGCGGCTCGTCCGGCATCGGCACGACCGCGATCCAACTTGCCCGCCACTTCGGCGCGCGCGTCTTCACGACCGCGGGATCGGCCGAAAAGTGCGCCACCTGTGAACGCCTCGGGGCGGAACGCGCGATCAACTATCGCGAGGAAGACTTCGTCGCGGTCATGAAGGATGCCGGCCGCGCGGACCTGATCCTCGACATGGTCGGCGGCACCTACATCCCGCGCAACGTGAAGTCGCTGAAGGACGACGGGCGTCTTGTCCAGATCGCGTTTCTGACCGGACCGAAGGTTGAACTGAACTTTGCGGAAGTCATGGTCCGTCGGCTCACGATCACGGGTTCGACCCTGCGGCCACAGTCGGATCTCGCGAAAGCGCGGATCGCCGAAGAGCTGCGCCACCACGTCTGGCCTCTGCTCGACAAGGGCGACGTCGCCCCGGTGATGGACTCCGAATTCGACCTCCAGGAAGCCGCCGCCGCTCATGCGAGGCTGGAGAGTTCCGACCATATCGGCAAGATCGTTCTGAAGGCCTGATCGGGACGGATGCTCGCGTCTCGCGCGCCTTTGCGGCGGAGCGGGGAACAACGCAATGCGCCATCGGTTCGACGGTCTCACCAGAAACGGAGAACCTCCATGAAACGCGCAGTCATCATTTCGGTCATCTCGCTCCTTGCGGCGCATGGTTCCGCCGCGCAGGAGACCACCACCGTCACCGTCGCCGAATCCGATACGTACGGCGAATACCTCAGCGTCGACGACAAGCCGGTCTACCTCTTCACGACCGACGTACAGGGCGGCGGCGGCGCCGAGGCCTCGATCAGCTGCAACGAAGAGTGCCGCGCGGCCTGGCCGCTGGTGACGACCGGCACGAGCGCAGACGCCGAAGGAGAAGCGCAATCCGACCTGATCGGAACTGTCGAGTTCGACAACCGGAATGTCGTCACCTACAACGGCTGGCCGCTTTATTTCTTCGCGCGTGACAGCGAGGGAAATCCGCCGACAGGGCAGGAAATCGAGAGCTTCGGCGGTGAATGGTACCTCATCGCTCCCGACGGGACCCGCATCGAAGGTGAAGGGGCCTGATCGCGCACTTCAGCGGACCGGATCGAGCAGCGCGTCGCGCAACGTGCAGTCGCGCACGACGTCCGGTCCGCATTTTCGGGGAACGAGATCCTTCGTGAGACAGATCCGCGCCTCCTGGATGCGCGCGGCCTTGCAGGTGATCGTCACCATCTCGGGCGCCCAGTCCTCATTCGCCTCCAGAAACGCCTCCTCGACGACCGAGACCGGCAGGCGGACCGCTTGGTCGAGCCGGCGCAGCACCTCGGGACGGTTCACCTCCTCGTAGGCCCGTCGCGCCAGTGCGAAATACTCATCGGGCGGGAGCCCGGCGCAGCGCCCGTGCTTTTTCCACTGATGCCACGCAAGACCCGCCGTTCCCATGATGTCGGCCATGGCGGCCGTCTCCGCCCGGCTCGGGTCGCGCTCCACCGTCAGGCAGAAGCTGGGCCAGCCGCGATCATGTTGCGGCCAGAGACCGTGGAGGATCCAGCCGTGATCGTGCCGGTCGTTGCACTGCTCCGAGCCGCGTGCATCGCCTTCCAGCGCGCACCACGTGGGCGACCATGACAGCGAGAGGACGTAATGGTCGAACTCTCCGGCTCGCTCGCCCTCGGCGAATGCAGGCGCGGCTGCAAGGACCAGTGCGAGAAGCAAGCGCATTTTGTCTTTTCTCCGGGCAGAAGGACGACTATATACGCGGCAACTTCCCCGAAATCGAGGATGTGGTCCACCCGGACCAGCCGATTTCCCGGCACGGGAAAGACTTGTCAGGAGACGCCCGATGAACAAACCGATCATGGCCAAAGCGACCGCCGTCTGGTTGGTGGAGAACACCACGCTGACATTCCGGCAGATCGCGGAATTTTGCGGACTGCACGAACTCGAGGTGCAGGGCATCGCCGACGGAGACGTCGCTGCGGGCGTGCGGGGATTCGACCCCGTCGCCAACAACCAGTTGAATCAGGAAGAAATCGACAAGGCGGAGAAAGACCCGACCTATTCGCTGAAGCTGAAGTTCAATCCGGCCGCCGTGGGCGAGGAGAAGCGCCGCGGCCCGCGCTACACTCCGCTGTCCAAGCGGCAGGACCGCCCGGCGGCGATCCTCTGGCTGGTCAAATTCCATCCAGAACTGACCGACGCGCAGATCTCTAAGCTCGTGGGGACAACGAAGCCCACGATCCAGTCGATCCGCGAGCGCACGCACTGGAACATCTCGAACATCCAGCCAATCGATCCCGTGGCGCTTGGCCTCTGCAAGCAGTCCGAACTCGATGCGGCCGTTCAGAAGGCCGCCAAGAAGCGGAACGTCGAGGGCGAGGTCATGTCGGACGACGAGCGCCGCAAGCTTGTCTCGACAGAGCAGTCGCTCGGCATGGAGGCAGAACCCCGGATTCCGACCGCGATCTCTGGTCTCGAGACGTTCACGCTCAGCGAAAGCAGCAGCGACGAGAAGGAGGACAAGTCGGTCCCCGACGCGGACACGTTCTTCAACCTGCCGGACAATGACAGCGACGACGACGAAGAGGACAATCGCTGAGAACCGGAAGCCCTGCCTCGCGGCGGGGCGTTCGGTCCCGCCTCTTCTAGAACGCCTTCCGCGCCCTCAGCGCGGCAGTGATGGTACCGTCGTCGAGATAATCGAGTTCTCCGCCGATCGGCACGCCCTGCGCCAGTGACGTCACAGCCACGTCCGGCCCAAGCTGGTCGGCGATGTAGTGCGCCGTGGTCTGCCCGTCGATCGTCGCGTTGAGCGCCAGGATGACCTCGGTGACCTCCTCCGACCTCACTCGGTCCAGAAGCTTCGGGATCCGCAATTCCTCGGGTCCGACGGAATCGAGCGCGGACAGGGTGCCGCCCAGCACGTGATAGCGCCCCTTGAACACCGCCGAGCGCTCCATCGCCCAGAGATCGGCCACGTCCTCGACCACGCACAGCTCGCCGGTGGCGCGTTCCTGGTTCACGCAGATGTCGCAGACGTCGGAGGTGCCGATGTTCCCGCAGTTGAGACACTCCCGCGCCGTCGCGGCCACCTTCGCCAACTGCTCGGCCAGCGGCTGCATCAGGAGCGCGCGCTTCTTGATGAGATGGAGCACCGCGCGCCGGGCCGAACGCGGCCCGAGCCCCGGCAGCTTCGCCATCATCTCGATGAGCCGCTCGATGTCGCGGGTGGCCTCGCTCATGCGGGGCTCAGAAAGGGAGCTTCATGTCCGCCGGAAGACCGAGCTCCTCGGTGACCTTGCCCACCTCCTCGTTGGTGCGGTCCTGCGCCTTTTGCTGCGCGTCCTTGATCGCGGCGAGGATCAGGTCCTCGACGACCTCCTTCTCGTCTGAGTTGAAGATCGACGGATCGATGTCGAGTGCCGTGAGTTCACCCTTCGCCGTCGCCGTCGCCTTGACGAGCCCCGCCCCGGATTCTCCCGTGACGTAGATCGAGTGCAGGCTCTCCTGGAGATCGGCCATCTTCGCCTGCATCTCCTGCGCCTTCTTCATCATACCGGCCATGTCGCCAAGCCCGCCCAGTCCTTTGAACATGTCTCAATCCTCTTCGAAGGGGTCCCATTCGTCTTCCACTTCAGGCAAGGCGGCTTCCGCCGCCTCGGCCTCGAGCGTCTCGGGCGCCCGGATATCGGTGATGCTCGCCGACGGAAAGGCTTCCAGCACCGCTTTCACAAGCGGATGGTCACGCGCCTCCGCGACGAGAGCGGTCTGCTCCGCTTCCCTCACCTCGGCGACCGCGGGTTCGCCTCCCTCGTTCACGACCGTGACCGCCCAGCGTACGCCGGTCCACATCTGGAGCCTCTGGCCGAGCTTCTGCGCCAGGCCGCCCGGCGCCCCCGGCGCCGGTTCGAATTCGATCCGGCCGGGCTCGTAGCGGGCGAGCCGGACGTAGGTCTCGACCTCGATCAGGAGTTGCACGTCGCGGTTGGCGCGGATCAGCTCGACGACCTGATCGAAGCGGGCATAGCGCGCCAGGGCATTCTCGCTCTGCACCGCCAGAGCGGTCACGCCGCCCGACGCGCCGACCCGTCCCGTCATCGCGCCGCGCGCCGTCGCACCGCCGTTCCCGGTGGATGGCGAGGGGGCGCCCCCGCCCGGGGCCGGCGGGGGCGGCGGCGGCGTGTCGGAGAGCTTCTTCAGGAGATCCTCGGGCGCGGGCAGGTCGGCCACATGCGTCAGCCGGATGATCGCCATCTCGGCCGCCATCATCGTGTTGGGCGCCGCCGCCGTCTCCTCGAGCGCCTTGAGCAACATCTGCCACATCCGTGTCATCGCACGCATCGGCAGGCGGGCGGCCATGTCGCGTCCGCGCTCCCGCTCATCGGGCGAAACAGTCGGATCCTCTGCCGTCTCGGGCGTGATCTTTATCACGCTGATCCAGTGCGTGACCTCTGCGAGGTCCCGCAGCACCGCCAGCGGGTCGGCCCCGTCGGCGTATTGTGCAGACAGCTCG
>Ga0102932_1000096_pt1 | contig 36885 bp, 31 predicted proteins | sample SalPonR1_C_D2_MG_FD_78212 | JGI IMG/M metagenome (GOLD analysis project Ga0102932, IMG submission 78212) | Salt pond soil microbial communities from South San Francisco under conditions of wetland restoration - Salt Pond MetaG R1_C_D2_MG | ecosystem: Environmental > Aquatic > Marine > Intertidal...
AAGGATACTCTGAATAAAGTCCTGCGATCTTCCGTACCGAGGCTTCCGCGAACCAGCCTGGCAGGAGCGCTGCTCTTCCCCAGGCATCAAAAGCCCCCATGGTATCTCCGGTTTTTAGAAATGCTACTCCAAGGTAGTAACCTGTTCTTGCCGAGATATCTTCAATTCGGGAAAGATATTTTGCTGATTCAGGATAATTCCCCCTCAGGTAGTGATATATACCTGCATAATAATTGAAAGAAGGGGCTTTTTCAGCATTTTCAAATGATGAAAGGAGTTCAAAGGCTGAACTGCTGGATGGATTTAATTCAAGAAGTCTTTTACACTGTTCTGGGTCTGCAACTGCTATATCAACGAGTCCCTGCAGTGCGATCTTTCTCTGTTCATTATCACCTGCATATTCAAGCATTTTAATATACCATTTCTTTCTTGCATCTTCACTCTCCATTCTTGCAATTGCATAAGTTACATAAAACTTCAATTCCACAGGAGCTGATTCCAGAAATAATAACGCTTTAGCAAGAGCTAATTCATCCTGTCCTGTCCTTTCGTATCCAAGGATAATAAGCATATCCTGATAAGGCTTTAAATATTCAGGAAGATCATCCCTGTTTTCAATAAGTATTGGCAGGGAATCAGACCAGCGTCCCTGAAGCCAGAATGCATTACTGACAAGGGAAAGATCTCTGGAGTCCATATCTTCCCTTCCCTGAGTGAATATTTTATCTATGGAACTCCAATCTCGAGTGCGAAATAAATTCTGGAGATCCTGCGCTGATAGCGGAGAACATAAAAGAACGAGGATCATTAAAACGAGAAGCAAAAGTGTGATACGTCTCGATATTGAGCCACAATAGGAAAAACTCCAGGGCGATCCGCAAGAAATAATCATCATAATCACTCTTTTCTCGAAATTTATCAGGATCAGGAATCTGAGATAATATATTTTCGATGACAGAAATAGCTCAATGCCCATACCCCCGCAACAAGCCCGGAAAGATTGGCAACTATATCGAATATGGAAAAAGTTCTTTGTGGAATCCCGCCCTGGACAAATTCCAGAAGCACCCCGATGATGAACATAAAAACAATGCCCGGAACAATTTTCCAGTTCGGACCGGCAAAATATACCCACAATAGAGACAACCAAAGGTAGTATCCAAAATGATAAAGCTTGTCCAGATGAGGAAAAGTAGAAGGGATATTATCTCCCGGAATAATAGAAAGATGGACGAGAAAGATCATGGACATGATCCATAGTATCAAAGACAGCCAGCGAAATTTGACTAACATACACTATATTCTCCATTTCTGCCAGATCAGCTTATTCTCATAACCCTTTCTGTTCTTCTCTTGTAAAAACATCGCCTAAATGAGAAGTACTTCCCATTAAAGGGATCCTTATTCCTGTATCATTGTACTCTACCATCGTAATACTACAATTGGAAAGCTGAAATTTCCAGAAACTGCGTACAGGGCAATCCAGCCAGTAACAAAGGAGTACTTTCAGTACGGCATCATGACTGACTATTGCAATATTCTCGTGCTCGGGGCTGAGTATCTCAGATATGGTTTTGACAGCTCTTTTCTGGACATCTAAAAGATTTTCCCCATCAGGCATGGTTACCATATGAGGATCTAAATGCCATTTTTCAAGCATCCCCGGCCATTTCTGTTCTATTTGATAAGCCACAAGACCTTCCCATTTCCCATGGCTTATTTCGGTGATACCCTCAGAAATATTCACCTCAAGATCATGAAAGGACGCTATTTTCTCAGCAGTTTGACGGGATCTTGAAAGCTCACTGCTCCACACCGAATCAAGGGAAAGGCCAGATAACATTTCAGCAACAGAATGAGCCTGTCTCAACCCCTTACTATTCAAGGGGATATCAGTCCTTCCCTGAAACTTTCCCTTGACATTCCAGTCAGTCTGACCATGACGCACACAAAACAGTTTCAATCAGAATCCCTCCCTGAGGTCAACCATTTTTAGCCAAAGCAGATCCGCATCATTTTCAAGCTGACTGATCACTTCAGCTGGGATCTCGTCATCTATCTCCATTACCCCAAGGGCAAGCCCGCTCCCATTCTTCCTTCCGAGTGTAAAGTTTGCTATATTAACCCCTGAGCTTCCAAGTATGCTTCCAATCTTTCCAATTACACCAGGCCTGTCATGGTTCTGAAACATCAGAATGACACTTTCAGGAACAAGATCTACCACATATCCATTTATAGAGATTATCCTCTGCTTACCCTCTTCAGTAACAGTTGATCTGAATTCTACATTTTTATTTTCTCCCTCAATTAATATCTCAAGCATATTGTTATAAGTCCTGGACTCACTTTTGGATTCCTCTATGACAAGACATCTTTCCATTGCTATCAGAGGTGCAGACATGTAAGTAAGTTCTCGTCCGTGATAAACCGCGAGCAGTCCTTTGAGAGAAGCTATTGTAAAAGGACAGTATTTATATGGAAGCTCAAAACAGACAGAATTGGTCTGACTGCAGAAAACAGGACCTCTCATGGTAACCTTTAGTTGTTTTACCGGTTCTTCAAGGATGTGCCCTGCCAGAAATGCAGTTTTTTCCGCAAGTGAAAGGTATTCTTTCTCCCTTTTCTCGAGTAAATGCTCAAGAAAGGGAAGATTTACAGCATGCTGATATGGTTTACTTTCAAGAGCTGCTAAAAGGTTTTCCACTGCTATCCTCGCAACAGAGGACTGAGCTTCAAATGTGTTTGCTCCGAGATGTGGTGTCAGGACTATATTTTCTGAAATATCATTTGCAAAAAGAGGGTTTATATCCTTTTCAGGGGGTTCTGTTACATAAACATCAAAAGCCGCACCAGCAAGCCTTCCTTCCCTGATCGCTTCCGCACACCCTTCTTCATCAACAAGACCTCCCCTTGCGCAATTGATAAGAAAACAGCCATTTTTACAGGCTTTTAGTTCCTTTCTCGAGATCATTCCACGTGTTTCCTCGGTCATAGGAACATGCAGGGTAACAACATCCGCTCTTGCAAGAGCGCCTTCAAGATCCGAGACAAGTTCAACTGTCAACTTAGCTGCTCTTTCTGGAAGAACATAAGGATCATAGGCAAGTATTTCCATACCAAAGGCCCGGGCTCTCTGTGCGACCTCAGCCCCTATTCTCCCAAGACCTATTATTAAGAGCCTCTTATTTTTTAACTGGTATCCAGTAAATCTGGACCTTTTCCATTCCCCTGACCTCAATGAACTTAACGCATGAGGAACTTTCCTTATAAGAGAGAGCATCAATGCCATAGTATGATCAGCAGCTGATAATGTGTTTCCCGTTGGAGCATTGATAACTATGACACCCCTTCTGCTCGCCTCCATAAGATCAATGTTGTCTACTCCTACACCTGCTCTGGCAACAACTTTAAGATTCCGCGCTCTTGAAAGAACTTCTGAATCAAGCGGTGTCCCACTTCTTGTTACCATAGCATCAACCTCTCCGACCATTTTCAGGAGTTCGGATCTTTGGATATCCGGCCTGTTAAGAAGTGTAATATTGTCGTTTTCTGAAAGAAGCTCGACTCCTTCATGATGAATATTATCAGAAACAAGGACCTTCCACATCATTCAACATCTCCTTCTTCCCAGGTTTTCAGGGCATTTGTTATGTAACCGGGATCGGGATTAAAACCGGAGTTTTTCAATACTGCTAACAGGCTTCCAAGAAGCAGACAGATTTCCGGCCATCCCATATCTGCATAATGAGCGAACCTGAGGACACTCCCTTTAAGATCACCCTGACCTCCGGAAGCTACAATTCCCATTTCAAGGAGATCTTTCCTTGCTGGTTCTGAATATTGACCCAGGATCACGGCAGAGACCCCGGGAGATCTTGAGGACTTCTGTTTTACAAGCGGCTCGGCTCCCATAGCTATAATTCCTGCCATAAAGGACCGCGAAATACGTTTTTTCTTTGCGAACCATTTCTCAGGCCCTGTATCAAGGATAATTCTTAACGAACGTTCGAGTATTCCGAGAAGTGATACAGGAGGAGTAAATGGATTCTGAGACTCCTTTTTGTCCAGATATTTTCTGTGAAGGACAAGATCAAAATAATAACTTCTCTGTTCATACCGACTATCTTTCAGCATTTTCCAGGCTCTGCTGGAAAGCCAGACTAAACCAATTCCAGGAGGAGTCAGCAGACCTTTCTGTGAACAGGATGCAAGTCCATCGATATTCCAGTGTTCGGGATAACAGGGAGCAGCACCCAGAGAACTTACTGAATCAAGAAAAACGAGAGGCCGATCCTCAGGAAGACCTTCCATAATTTCCCCCACTGGATTCAATACACCAGTTGAAGTTTCATTATGAGTCAGGAGTATCGCCCTGGCCTCCGGAAAGTTTTTAACAACATCAAAAACTGATTCCGGTGAAACCGGTTCACCCGGGGCAAAATCAAGAGGAATAATATCCGCTCCTGCGCAACGGGCAATTTCTCTAAACCGAGATCCAAACTCTCCACATGAAACAGATATTACTTTTTGACCAGGTTGTAAAAAGTTAGCACATAACGCTTCAAGAGCACCTGTCCCGGAGGACGGCAAAAGTATTACTGGAAGTTGTGTTTTCATCAACTCTTGAAGACCTGACTGAATATTGTCCATAAGCTCAAAAAATCCTGGCTCCCTGTGACTCCTTATATCAGAACCATTTGCCTGCATGATATCCTGCGGTAATGGAACAGGACCAGGGGTAAATAAATATCTGTTCATTTCAATTTCCTCCCATTAAAAAGAGAGGCCGGGAAAACCCGGCCTCTCTTATAAAAGATCTGAAAAAACCTTTCTTTTAACTATCAGGGGTAAAACTGCCGGCCGGCAACATGATATCCACCCCTGCCGCATGATGAAGCGGAGGAAATTGAGGATGACCAGCCTGCTGAGCCTGAACGGTTAACGAAAACTGAAGAATTTAAAGGATTCATTTTTACCACCTGTCTAAAAGATTGTATAATTTATACCACTTTCAAATTTTTAATACAAGGGATCAAGACTTTTTTTTCAGGAATTATAATAGTCTGGGTACCGGTTCAGGAAATCCATGCTCGCGGAAGTTCACAAGAGGATCCTGAAAACTGACTGAAAACTTCTTTGAGATGTTATCTTTCTGTCAATACAATGAACTGAATAATCCTTTTGTCCACTCCTGCTCCATGAAGGCTGATATTAACTCCAAAAATGAATAATTTAGCGAATTCTACCTATGACACCATCGATAAATAGTGATAGCATTTCATTGGAAAGAATAGAAAGGAGTGAGACTTTTGAAAAAAATATTATATACTTCAGTCCTGATATGTTTCTTGATATCGTTATCGGTATCTCTTGCCTCAGCTGATATCTCCATTTCAACTTTGAACAGGGTCTGGAATGATGTTGCTCTTGAAGCAGGTCTCTCTCATGCACCTGATGTACAAGTCAAAAAAGACAAAGTGCCTAATGCCTGGGTATCTTTCTCAATGGATAAATATTCAGTACACATAACATCAGGCCTTATGGGTCTTCTCGACACCCCGGACCAGTTAGCAGGTATCCTTGCACATGAGACCGGCCATATTCAACTTGGACATTATAAAGAAAGCATGGGAAGAAACCTTATCTGGATGATCCTGTATAAAACCCTTGGAGATAAATCCAAACAATTAGATCCGGTAGCACTGGGTCTTTCGCTTGCAGAATCCGGTTTCAGCAGACAGCAGGAAGTGGAAGCAGACGATTATGGAATAAAACTTGCAGCCCGATCCGGCTATAGCCCATGGGGTCTTGTTGAAGCTCTGGAAAAAATTAAAAAGGCTGGATATGAAACAACTCCAAGTGGGTTTAATTCCCATCCTCCCACTGAAAGACGCCTCTACCATGTCAGGAATACCGCTTCCAGCATTGCAGAATAAAAAAACTGTATCCTGTATACTATCGCCCTAATAACCTGTATCAAGAGATTTATAATGATATAATTTAAATAATAATATTCTTATTATATCTATCTAATTGCATTAATTCTGAATATTCAGAACATCTTGCGATTGATGGCGATATTTATAGGTGACTATATTACAGGAGGCGATGAATTTGAGCAAAGTATGGGAAGAGAATTACAGTTACACCGCAAAGAATGTCAGACCTTCACCGATCCGGGAAATGCTTGCAGTGGTCAAGCAGCCAGGTATGATCTCTTTTGCCGGCGGAATGCCTGCTCCGGAAGTTTTCCCAGTTGACAAGTTCTACGAAGGTGCCAGGATCCTTAAAGATGACGGACAGAATCTCCTGCAGTACGGACGCACAGAAGGATATGAACCACTTAAGGATTTTCTCGCAAGCTGGACAGCTCCCAGAATGGGGAAAGAAGTCTCAAAAGATGAAATGCTTATAACCACTGGATCTCAACAGGGACTTGATCTTTTTTCATGGGTAATGCTGGATAGAGGAGATACCGTTATTACTGAGGATCCCACCTATCTTGCTGCGCTTACTGCATTTTATAACCATGGCGCCAACTTTATCGGAGTACCTGTTGACAGAGAAGGCATGAAGGTCGATCTTTTGCCTGAACTTATAGAAAATGCCCGAAAAGATGGTAAAAAGGTCAAATTTATATACACCATCGTAAATTTCCATAATCCTGCTGGATCAACAATGACAGTAGAGAGAAGAAAAAAACTGGTAGAGATCTCCCAGAAATACAACATTCCGATATTCGAAGATGACCCATATGGATATGTCCGTTATGATGGCGAACATTTACCATCTATATTCTCCTTTGATAAAACAGGGGGAGTCGTTTATGCAGGGTCTTTCTCAAAGATCCTCTCTCCCGGAACAAGGGTCGGTTGGATGTCCGGAAGTGAAGAGATAATTCGTAAAATGACGGTGTTCAAACAGGCTACGGACCTTTGCTCCAGTCCTATAACGCAATCACTGGTAGCTGAATACTGCAAAAAAGGATACCTCGATGAACACCTTCCATCCATAATTGATAACTATCGGGTCAAACGTGATGCTATGGAGGAAAGCTTTAGAAAACATCTTGAACCAAGAGGTGTATCCTGGGTTAAACCTGAAGGCGGATTCTTCTACTGGCTTGATTTCCCGAAAGTCAATACGAATGATCTTTTCCAGAAGGCGATCGAGAAAAAGGTGGCCTTCGTAAGCGGAGGACCATTCTGTGTAAATGAAGGTGCCGGAAACCATAATGCCCGTTTCTGTTTTACCTTCCCCTCCCCGGAGATAATAGAAGAGGGCGTAAAACGTGTAGCAGAAGCTATGGATGAACTTACTGTAAAAGCAGAAGCCTGATCAAAATATGACTGTTTAAATTGGGGGGCATTTAGATGCCCTCCTATTTATAATCTTCAGGAGGTGGATCTTATATGGCCCTTAAATGGGAAAATATATTCAGTGAAGCAGCAATCAAGCAAAAAGCTTCTCCTATACGTGAAATGATGAGTGCAATAAAAAAACCCGGAATGATATCTTTTGCGGGAGGCATGCCTGATCCGGATATTTTCCCCCTTGAGAAGTTTGCAGAATCTGCCAGCATAATACATACCGCCGGAAAAGATATCCTCCAGTATGGAGCAACGGATGGATACCCTCCACTTAAGGAGTTCATTTCAGAATGGACTGCCCCGAGAATGGGCAGAAAAACTGCAATGGAAGAAATACTAATAACATCTGGTTCTATCCAGGTAGCTGATCTTTTGACCCTTTCCACTCTCAATCCCGGGGATCATATCATTACTGAATCCCCCACGTTCCTTGGAACCATCCTTGATATGCATAATCATGGCGCTGATCTTTCGGGCATTCCATGCGATTCTGAGGGTATGAAAGTTGATATGATACCTCCGGAGATAGAACGGATCAGAGCATCAGGGGGAGAAGTTAAATACATATACACAATACCCAATTTCCAGAATCCAGTTGGATGTACAATGACACTTGAAAGACGAAAAAGATTGCTTGAAATAGCTCACCGATATAATGTTCCCATTCTTGAGGATGACCCTTACGGTTATATCAGATTCGAGGGGGAGGACTTTCCTACCCTGTTTGCCCTGGATGAACATAGCAGTGTAATATTTGCAGGCTCCTTTTCCAAAATATTAGCCCCCGGAGTAAGGGTAGGCTGGTGCATCGGACCACCTGAGATAATTCGCAAGATGACTGTCTTCAAACAGGGTTTAGATACTTCCACGAGTATAGTAGCTCAGGGTCTCATTTATGAATATTGCAGAAAGGGCTACCTCGAGTCCATGTTGCCTGGGATAATAGATCATTACAGAAAAAAACGGGATGTTATGGAAGAATCATTCAGGAAGTTTCTACCTGTAGACAAAGTAAATTACACAACTCCGAGCGGAGGATTTTTCTACTGGCTGAACACCCCGGATATAACGACCGATGATCTTTTCGATAAAGCCATCGAGAGAAAAGTAGCTTTCGTTAAAGGCCATCCATTTTTCCCTAATGAGGGAGGAGAAAACGAGTTCCGTATGTGTTACTCCTTTGCATCCATTGATGAGATCGAAGAGGGCGTAAAAAGACTTGCTGAAGCAATGAATGAACTTCTATAGAGAGATCTTTGCTTCTCCGGAGGGGCCCTCTGCCAGGCCCCTCTTTCTTTATGGACTGGATTCAGAACACAGTGTTATAATTACCACGCTGTTAGAATAAAGAGTTAACAAACGAGGAGAGATATCTATATGTTCGAAGACACTATTGCAGCTATCTCTACAGCATGGGGAGAAGCAGGGATTGCCATTATAAGGCTTTCGGGCCCGGATGCCAGATCAATGGCAGATAAGGTCTTCAAGGGAGTCAAACCACTCTCTCAGACTCCCCCAAGATACATGCGAAATGGATATATTATCGACAGAAGCGGCGAACCTCTTGATAAGGTACTGGCCGTATGGTTCGAAGGTCCCAAAAGTTATACGGGGGAAGATGTAGTTGAGATCCAGTGTCACGGCGGTACTCTTATAGCCCAGATATGTCTGGACCTCTTCACCTGCATTGGGGCAAGACACGCTGAACCAGGAGAATTTACCAGAAGGGCATTTATCAATAACAGGATAGATCTTTCCCAGGCAGAAGCGATCATAGGAATTATAAGGTCAAAAAGCGAAGAAGCCCTGAGATCCGCAACCAGAACATTAAAAGGTGAACTCTCGGAATTTGTGAGATCTGATTATGAAGAGATCTTGAACCTCTCCGCCAGGATGGAAGTTGGGCTTGACTTTCCGGAAGAGGATATTCCCTACATAGATGATAGTGAAGCTGAAGATAGCATTATGACAATAAAACAGAGTCTTGAGGATCTTCTGGATCGCTGCAGAACAGGATATCTGATGAGAGAAGGCATCCGCGTGGCCCTTGTAGGTCGACCGAATGTAGGGAAATCATCACTTCTGAATGCATTCCTGAAAGAAGCAAGAGCTATTGTTACTTCAGTTCCGGGGACAACAAGGGATATTATTGAAGAAGTCCTGACCTACCGTGGAGTTCCATTGAGGATCATAGATACTGCAGGAATAGGAACACCGGCAGATGAAGTGGAGGCAATCGGTGTCGAGCGAGCAGAAAAAGAGATGGTTCGTGCAGAGATCAGACTATGGGTTATAGACGGGAGCCAGGAACTCACAGAAGCAGATATCAGGCTTTCCGAAAAGCTGGCGGATCTAAGCCATATAGTTGTTATCAATAAAGCTGATCTTCCACTGCTTGTAAATGAAGAATATATGAACAGTATCCTTCCTGCAAGTCCGGTTTTTACCATATCAGCTCAGAAACAGGAAGGGATCGAAAAACTCAAGGATGAGATAGTATCATCAGTCGCAGGAAGCGGAAGCCTTGATGCAGGATTAAATGCTACATCAAGGCAAATAAGTGAAATTCAGGAAGCAAAAGATTCATTGCAGAGTTCTTTTGAAGCACTCCAGGCAGGCCTTGGCCAGGATATCGCTGCCGCATGTCTTACTGAAGCAAGATACTCTCTGGAAAGGATCCTGGGATTACAGAGCGACGATACCCTTCTTGAAACAATTTTCAGCCAGTTCTGCGTTGGAAAATGATCCCAGGTTCACTGGTCCTGAAAACCCGCCAGATACGCAAGGCAGGTTCTGACCCCATATCCACTTGCCCCCCCTGGATAGTAACTGAACGGCTTTTTGTAATTATCAACCCCTGCTATATCAAGATGGATCCAGTTTATATTTTCTTTGACAAATTCCTGGAGGAACATCGCCGCAGTAATTGCACCGCCAGCTCTCCCACCGGTATTTAAAACATCAGCAATTTTTGATTTTATATTCTCCCTGAGCTTTTCATCATCCAGCGGCAGCTTCCAGAACCTTTCTCCGGTTTTATCTGACACTTCAATAAATTGTCCAGCCACATTATCTGCATTGGAGAAAAGACCCGCCGTGTAATTTCCAAGAGCAATAACACATGCTCCCGTTAATGTGGCAAGATCAATAATAATATCAGGCTCAAGCTCACATGAAAATGACAGGCTGTCAGCAAGAGTAACTCTTCCTTCAGCGTCTGTATTGTCTATCTCGATCGTTTTACCATTTCTCGCCATTATAATGTCATCCGGCCTGTAAGAATTACCTCCAGGCATATTTTCAGCAGCAGCTATTACAACATGTACTTCTAATGGAAGAGCAAGATCCGCAGCACCCTTTATGATCCCAAGGGCATTACAGGCTCCAGTTTTATCTCCCTTCATATCACGCATATGTTCACCTGGTTTGATATTAAGTCCGCCACTGTCAAAAGTTACACCCTTGCCAACAATGACAACTTTTTTAACCGGTTTTTCCTCGGGCTTGTAGGAAAGATGAATAAATCTGGGCGGGACTTCCGAGCCTTTCCCTACATTCCATAATGCGAGCATGTTTTCATCCTGGATCCTTTTCTCATCCCAGATATCACATTCAAGTCCCAGACTGTCAGCCAGATCCATGGCTTTATTGGAAAGTGATACAGGATCTATTACATTACCTGGTTCGTTCGCCAGATCTCTGGCAAAATTCTGGGCTTCGGCGATTTTTCGAGCCTTATCAATGTCCTCCTGCTGTCCAGCCGCTAAAGCGATCTTTTGTATATGAAAGGGTTCTTCCTCCATAGATGTCCTGTATTTGTCAAATGTATAACAACCCAGTAAAAGACCTTCCGTGACGGCAGTTATAAAGTTCGGATCCATAACAGGCTGAAACATTATAACCACATCTTCAAGTCTGTCTGATTTAAGGACCCTCGAAAATTCTCCCGAGACTGAGCGGAATGTGTCTTCTTTCATTTTTCTTTCTTCGCCCAGACCGGCAAGATAAATATTGTTAAATTCAGCTTTATGAACAGGTATTCGAAGAATCTTACCTTTTTTGGCTCGAAAATCAGTCTGCTCAATGATCTCACCAATCAGCTCTTTTGACTTGTTCGACAATTGCTGTGGCAGTACCGGGTTATCCTGATTCAGGAACAGACAGAGATTTTTGAATGATGATCTATCTATCTTTTCGTTGAATACAGTTATTTCCATGTTATAACACCCTTTCTCATCTTTGATAACAAGTTATATCAGGTTAGATTAACACTCTGATCGATATATTTGCAATATCTATTTAGACTTCAGTACCATATCATACTGTTCTTACCTTTAGTGTTGGATACTTTACCTCCCCCTTTGAAATGGCAATAAAATATTATCAGAAAGACAGGTATTCATGTTTTTTTGAGTTGAAAAACCTGACCTGAAAATCTTTAAAAAAAATAATTCCGCTTGCTTAAAGAATTATAATTGTAAACCGCGATCAGACTATTTAACATACTCAACTAATTAACCCAGTCACATAACCTGTTTTTTGTTATAATGTATTAGTAATGTAATATCAGAACAATATAGAGGAGGCATAAAAATGGAAAAACCTGCTATGACTGGTCGCCCTTTAATTGACGAGATCAAAAACCGGTGGAGCCCTCGCGCCCTGTCCTCGGATCCTATCTCCCCCAAAACACTACTCACCGTTTTTGAAGCGGGAAGATGGGCTCCTTCATGTTTTAATGACCAACCCTGGTTCTATATAATTGCCCAGAAAAATCAACCTGACGAATTCGAAAAAATGCTTTCCTGCCTCGTGGAGAAAAACCAGTCCTGGGCAGTAAATGCTTCGGTACTTTCAATCGGCATTTCCAGAATAAGTTTCAGCACCAGAGACCGGGAAAACAGACATGCTTTTCATGACCTCGGAATGTCTATAATGAACATGATGACACAGGCAACCTCCATGGGTCTTTTTATTCATGCAATGGCTGGATTTTCTGCTGAAAAAGCCAGAAACATCTACTCTATACCTGAAGGTTATGAACCTGTAACCGCCCTGGCAATTGGCTACCCAGGAACCATTGAAGAACTGCCTGAAGATTTCAGGGATGCAGAGATAAAACCAAGGGAAAGAAAAGAACTTGATTCCTTTATCTTTGAAAAGAAGTGGGGAGAGAAATGGGACAATAGTAAATAGATACACCTTACCATCAGCAGCTTTATACGGATTTTCCTGAATTAACAAGACCCATCCCTGCCAGCACCATTATTCCACCGGAGATGATCCAGAGTCCAACAGGTTCGGAGAGCACCAATGCTGCAACAGCAACCCCAACCAGAGGACTTAGATACATGAATATACCTACTCTTGATACCGGAAGTTTCCTCAAAGCGCTGTACCATAAAAGATATGCCAGGGCAGAGCAGAATACTCCCAGGAATATAACGCTTGACCAGCCGGAAAAAGAAAGTCTGTGAACCTCTAACGCATTTCCCGTCACCATGAGAGTAATGGAAATAAAGATCCAGCCAGAGAACATAACATAGAACATAGCAAGGGATGGAAGATATTTTTCAAGTTTATTCCTTGAAATTACTGAAAAGACAGCCCATGTGAAAACACTGCAGGTTACCAGTAATTCACCAGAGTTACCGCTATGATCAAGAAGGACAGATAAATGCCCGTCTGTGACTACAAGAACAACACCTGATGCTGCCAAAAGAACTCCAATGACCTGTTGAATTTGAAGTGCCTCTGAAAGGAAAACCGCCCCTAAAATGGCTATCATTATCGGTGTACTCGCAACGATAAGGGCAGAAACTCCAGCTGAAGCGGTTTTAAGACCCGTGGACTGAATAAAATTGTGAAGAAATATCCCGATGAGGCCTAGCATTGCAAAATCAAAAATATCCCTTAGCGGAAGAAGTTTCATTTTCCCCCTCACTATAAGAAGGGTTCCCAGTACAAGAGAACCTATACCGAACCTCAACCATAACAGGATTATAGGAGAAACCTCATTTACTGCTACTTTAGTAGCAGTAAATGAGGCTCCCCAAAAACTCACAGCTAAAGCTGCACATAGCATCGCTGCAGCCTGTTCTTTTATAGAACAGTTTTTCAGCATGGTTTTATTTTTAACTTTTCACTAAAAAGGTCATTTACTCTCAAGAGCCAGGGACATCAACCGGGAGAATCTGGCTGAAAAACCTCCCAGATCCTGGATCTCACCACCATCCGCAAGAATTGCCTGATCATAAAGAAGTCTTGCAAAATCCTCAAGAAGATCCTTTTTCTCATCTTCTTTCACGATACTGTTCATTTTTCTCAGGACAACATGCTCCGGGTTTATCTCAAGAACTTTCTTGACCTTTGGAGCCTCCTGCCCCATTGCTTTAAGCAGTTTCTCCATCTGCGGTGTTATGCCTTTTTCGTCAGTAACAAGACACGAAGCAGATTTTGTAAGCCTTTCTGATAACCGTACTTCCTCAACATCTTCATCAAGAGTAGCCTGGAGGAATTCGAGAAGATCCTTCATTGAATCTTTCTCTTTGTCAAGTTTTTCTTTTTCCTCCTCTGATTCGCCAGATCCTGGTTTTACATTGCTCATTGATACAGAAAGCATCTGTTTACCCTCGTATTCCTGAACATAGCTCACCATGATCTCGTCCACAGGCTCAGGAAGTAAAAGAACTTCATACCCTTTTTCCCTGAATACTTCCAGCTGAGGTGAATTCTTTAGCTTATCAAGCGATTGTCCAGTTATATAATATATTCCCTCCTGATCTTCCTTACTCCGGGTAATATATTCTTTCAAAGTAGTCAGAACACCCTCAGATCCTGTCGAATGGAACAGGGCGATATCGAGAATACTCTTTTTATTGCTCTGGTCCTGAACTGTGCCTTCTTTGAGAACAGATCCAAACTCCTGCCAGAAAGTTTCATATTTCTCCCGTTCATTTTCAAGGATCCTGCCAAGTTCATTCAGGACCTTTCTTGTAGCACTTTTCCTTATTGTTCTTACAACAGGATCATCCTGAAGGATCTCTCTTGAAATATTAAGTGGTAGATCCTCTGAATCGATAACTCCCCTCACAAAACGCAGATAATCAGGGACAAGTTCCCTGCATTCATCCATTATGAATACACGTTTTATGTAAAGGTTTATTCCTGAATGCCTTTCAGGCTGGAAGAGATCCACAGGAGCTTTAGAAGGAATAAAGAAAAGACCCCTGAACTGTGTAGCTCCTTCAATGGAAAAGGCTATCCTGTGAATGGGAAGCTCCCAGTCATGGCTTATGTACTTGTAAAACTCGTTATACTCTTCATCGGTGACTTCATTTTCGGATCTCATCCATATGGCTTTCATTGAATTAAGAACATTGTCTTCAATAGTCACGTTTTCATTGTCATCTTTTTTTTCTACCTGCATTTTGACCGGATAAGATATAAAATCCGAGTACTTCTTAACTATAGAGCGTACAACCCACTCATCCGTATAATCCTTGAGCCCTGTCTCCTCTTCCGGCTTTTTCAGATGCAGGGTAACCACTGTTCCATTCTGTTCTTTACCTAACTTTTCGAGAGTATAGGAACCATCCCCGCTTGATTCCCATTTCCAGCCCTCAGAATCACCCGCTCTCCGGGTGACAAGGGTAACCTTATCGGCTACCATGAAAGATGAATAAAAACCAACTCCAAACTGTCCGATAAGTTCCTCTGGAATATTGGCAGATCTACTCTTTTTAAGAATTTCAAGGTACTCTTTTGTACCCGACTTGGCTATAGTCCCTATAAACTCACGAATTTCTTCATTGTTCATCCCGATTCCATTATCAGAGACAGATAAAGAACCGGCTTCTTTATCAACCTCAATTCTGATCTCCGGTTCCTGTGCCAGATCAGAAAGAGTTTCATTTGTTAATTTTTCAAGCCTGAGTTTATCCAGTGCATCAGAACTATTTGATATCAGCTCCCTCAGGAAGATATCCTTGTTGGAATAGACCGAATGCACCATCATTTCCAATATCTGTCTTGCCTCTGTCTGAAATTCGTATCTTGTCTTTTCTGAAGACATGAACTATCAAATCCTCCCTGGTCATTGAATTTCTGGTATTTAGAATATTTTCTTTAATGCGGAAAGAACCGATAGACTATGCTGTAGTATCTGTAAGTTCCCTCTTGAGCATTACTTCCATCATATTGCTATAGCTATCTACCATCTGGCTGTGATATTTCATGACTCCTGCAATATATCTTCTCCCACTGGCACCAAGATATCTCGAAAGGGCTTCCGATATATCCCCCCCTGAAGATTGCATATAACATGAAAAGATATAAGTACCTACAAGAATGTTATTTCTTGGCTGGATAAGATCAGAAAGAGTAGCTATCTCTGAAAATGCTTTTCTGATATTTCCTCTGTGAACACTCCAGTTTACCTGCATAAGACCATAAGCACCGCAGGAAGATCTTGCCTTGTATTTTGCATGGGATTCCTTGATAAGTATGGACGCTATAAGGAATGGATCTATCTGAAATGCCGCGGAAGCCTCCATAACATATTCAGAAAACTTCGATGCTGCATAATTCTCAAGATTTGAATTAACCGACTTAAACTTTCTGGCTATGACATCCTTCTTTACTTTCCCTGCAATTTGAGTGACAATCTCTTCCTTCTCAATTTTTGACTCCTCGGTATTGAGCATTTTACTTTCAATGAGCTGTCCTTCAGCAAAAACAGGTTTAACTATCTTCATTCCCGAAAATAGTATAGCTGCAATGGTAACCAGGATAAGAATGTTCCTTGGTATTTTTTTCAACATAAACTCTCCTCTGTAGATGATTAACAAAGATTTTATTTCGATACTTATTTCATTTCCAGAGCATATTATAAAGGTACCGTCAAGTGTTTTTCAAATCAAATTTTTTAATCTAAGCTATATAATCCTGAATTCGTTATTATCTTTTAATGATCCATGTCCATAAAATCAATAAGTCTCAGGAATATATAAAATCAAAGAGGATCTAATAATAACATGTTTGTAAATTTCTGTTATAATGACAACCATCTGTAGCACGTTGCCTTAGAATCGTGCTACGATTTTATTTATGGGAGAGTGAAAAACATCATGACATTTCTAGCCAAAAGGCTTTGCGCTTGTATTTTAACAACAATTGCTATATTGGTGTTCATTCCTGCAATTTCATCAGGGGAAACCGTCGATCCGACCGACGTTTCCGGAAGATCGATCGAGGTACCGCCATATCCTGAACACATTATCTGTTCAGGACCCGGATGTCTCAGACTTGTAACATACCTCCAGGGCCAGGACAAAGTTGTTGCTGTTGATGATATGGAATTAAGAAGATCAACCTTTGAAGCAAGACCTTATGCACTTGCCAACAGGCAATTCAAGAAATATCCCCTGTTTGGAGAATTTCGGGGTAATGATAATCCCGAACTGATAGTATCCCTGGATCCTTTGCCAGATATTATCTTTAAGACCTATCCCGGCATGGGATATAACCCCGAAGAACTCCAACAGAAAACAGGAATTCCCGTAATTACTCTTAATTATGGGAACCTTGCAGAAAACAAGGATCAACTGTATAGTTCTCTTCGAACACTGGGGAAGGTAATGAACAGGATGAAAAGAGCTGAAAAGGTAATAGCCTTTTTTGAAATGACACTTAAAGACCTTCAGGAAAGGACTTCCGGGATAAACACCGATTTACGCCTATCCTGCTTTGTAGGCGGTATCGCTTTTAAGGGGCCCCACGGAATACAGTCCACAGAACCGGAATACCCTCCTTTTCTCTATACCAATGCGCTCAACGTGGCTGCTCCTGAAAAAGGATCTTCTAATACACCCACACATACAAATATATCAAGGGAAAAACTCCTGGAGTGGGACCCGGATGTTATCTTCGTAGATGTCTCAACTATTTATTCCGGAAAAGAAGCCAATGCAGTCTGGGAACTTAAGAACAGTGAGATCTACAGCAACCTTTCTGCCGTTCGATCGAAACAAATCTATGGAGTATTACCTTATAACTGGTACAGTCAGAATTTTGGTTCGATCCTTGCGGATGCATATTTTGTGGGTAAGGTACTTTATCCTGACCGTTTTACTGATATAGACCCGAATAAAAAAGCAGATGAGATCTATGAGTTTCTGGTTGGAAGCAAGGTAATGGAACAAATGCAAAAATCATTTGACCAGCTTATCTTTAAAAAGATCGATCTATAAGATACCATTTCTGAGAATCTGACTGGAACAGGAGATTGATAATCTTTCATGCATCTTGATCACGGAGAGATACCAACAGTCTACAAAAAATATATAAACCAGAAAATCCTTTTATTGATTATATCTACCGCAGGACTTGTCTTTCTTGGAATAGCTGCATTATCCGCAGGCTCAGTCAGTATCCCTTTATCGGGAGTTATCAAGGCACTTCTGGGACAGAAGACTCCAACCAGATGGAGCATAATAATCTGGAACATAAGATTGCCACAGATCCTGGCTTCAATAATATCAGGGGCTGGATTAGCCGGAGCCGGTGTTGTAATGCAGGCTATCCTGAGAAATCCCCTTGGATCCCCTTTTACCCTCGGGATATCTCAAGCAGCAGCCTTCGGAGCAGCTTTTTCAGTAATGATCTTTCGAACTGGAGCTACTCAAAGCTCAGTTTCTAACGCTGTCATGATAGGCAATCAGTACGTTACAACTGTGACTGCCTTCGTGTTCTGTATAGCTGCGAGCCTTGTAATATTACTAATATCAAGACTAAAGAGAGGAAGTCCGGAAGTAATGGTACTGGCGGGTGTTGCCCTTGGCTCTCTCTTTACTGCTGGAACAATGTTCCTGCAGTTCTTTGCCGATGACATACAGCTTGCCGCAATGGTTTTCTGGACCTTTGGAGACGTAGCTAGGGCAAGTTGGAAAGAGCTTGGTTTAATGGCAGCAGTTGTTGGACTTTCAGGTTTATATTTCTTTTTCAACAGGTGGAATTATAATGCTATAGATGCCGGAGATGAAACGGCAAAGGGTCTCGGAGTTAATGTTCAGAGAGTCAGGTTGACTGGAATGGTGATATCTTGTCTCGTCACTGCTACGATCGTTGCCTTTCTTGGCATTATCGGATTTGTAGGTCTTGTATGTCCACATATTGTGAGGAGAATAGTCGGGGATGACCATCGTTTCCTTATTGTCGGAACACTGATATGCGGTTCTATCCTACTACTTGCTGCAGATACTGCTGCCAGAACCATAATGAGTCCTCACGTTCTCCCTGTAGCTATACTGACTTCCACTCTTGGAGCACCTCTGTTTATATATATTCTTCTGCGGGGGTACAGGATATGATACTTCAGGTAAAAGGTCTGGACTTCCGTTACAAGAAAAGATATGTACTTAAAGATATAAATTTTCACGTATTTGAAAACGAACTTGTTGCAATACTGGGACCTAATGGAGTCGGCAAGACAACTATGCTCCGATGTATCAACTCGATCCTGAAACCCGAAAAAGGAAGCATAATTCTCGGCGAAAGGGAAATCTCTTCTATGGCACCCGGAGACATCGCCCGGATAATAAGTTATGTCCCACAGAGGAATGAACAGAACAGGCTTACTGCATTCGATTCAATACTTCTTGGCCGTAAACCGCATATAGGCTGGAAGATCATGGAAGATGACCTGAAGAAGGTCGACGCAGTAATTAATAATCTTGGACTGAGGGATCTGGCCGTAAGGTATATTGATGAAATGAGTGGCGGAGAACTTCAAAAAGTTTCTATCGCCAGAGCACTTGTACAAGAACCAAAGCTTTTACTGCTGGATGAACCCACCAGCAGTCTTGACCTCAAAAACCAGCTTGAGATATTAAAGTTTATAAGACACATAGTGAAAGGGCATAACATGACTGCCCTTATGACAATGCACAATATCAACACAGCTCTTAGATATGCAGACAGGTGTATCTTCCTGAAGGATAGCAATATCTTCGAAAGTATAAAAGTCAAAGACATTTCCCCTGAAACAATAAAAGAGGTTTATGGCGTAAATGTCACAGTAGAATTTCATAAGGGTAACCCGTTTATTATTCCTCTTGATTAACAAAATGAGGCGGACAGAGTCCGCCTCATTTTGTTTTGATAAATTAACTGATTATTGATTCTGCTATTTAGCCTCTGCTTCTGACTGGCCATTAAGAATGGCTTCCTGTTCAGAGATCAACTCAGAAAGCTTTTCAAGTTCAAGTTTTTTCATCTCAAGATCTTTCCTGAGCATTTCCTCGTGTTTAGTAGCCTTTGCCTCTGTAACACTTGCTTTTTCCTGTATTGTAGATACCTCGGAATCCATATCATTCATACTTGTTCTGATGGATTTGATATATCTTTCAGCCTTTCGGACGTTAACTTCCTGTTCTTTGGAAGTATCCTGAAGAGCTGTAAGCTCTGCTTTCAGTGTCTCTATAACTTCCTGCTGGGCTGTAACAGTCTCGCTCATAGAATCAAGTTTTGCTTCCACCTTGTTCCAGAGGGTATTACCAATGGAGATAACGACAACGAGGACAATAAGCATGATCCACAAGGATTTTCTTGATTTACCTGGAGTTTCAGGCTCTTCCTCCTCAGGTACTTCCTCTGCCAGATCTTCCTCTTCGGTCACTTCCCCGGACTCTTCGAAAGTTTCAACTGTTTCCTCTTCGGTTACTTCCTCCATTTCAGGAGTTTCTTCAGTTTCTTCAGTTTCTTCAGTTTCTTCCTGTGTTTCCTCAGCAAACTCTTCTTCCGGTTTTTTGCCTTCTTCGCTATGCTCCATAGTTTCTTCAGTTTCCATTTCTTCTTCAAACTGATCTTTGTTCTGATCTTCAGGCATTATTTTCCCTCCTTGAAAGTGTTATATAAAACCGCTACCTGCTGTTTTGCTAACAGGCAATAATAAAATGCAATGAAACAAATATAACATAATGCAGAAAAAACACACAGTGGAATGTATCTGGATCTCCCTATATAATTATATCAGCAATATGAATATTATCTATTGCAAATAAAGGTATTTTTCGATGAAATACGTATGATACTGTTTCTATTCCAACAGATAGCACTTTTTTTCTAAACTTCTGAAAATGTACTACCCTATAAAATTACACTGGAGGTGCCATTATTGTTCTGGAAGATCCTCTCTATGTTATTTGGCAAAAAAAAGAAAAAAAGGCCTATCTCCGCTACAGAGATAATAAAAAGAGGCCCCAAATCGGGTGAGTACATCGAGTGGTCCAGAAATAAAAGAATAAGGGTATTTAACCCTCCTTTCTGGGGAATTCATGATATTTTTGTAGATTCAGACCTCCAACATGCGGTCTTTTGCCTTAAAGAGGACAAAAGTGCTTTTGTGTTTCTTGGCAATAGCAACTGTGCATTAAACTTTACTCATTTTGATCCCCACCAGAATAAAGTAGAAACACGTATTCTTGAAGAGGGCCAGCTTTTATGGCAGATTTACAATGATTTCGTAATTTACCGCGGAGATCTTCTACCGCCGACCACAGAACCATACTACTGGGGAAAGGTTATTGGAACATCTCCATTTAATGATAAGATAAATGAAGAATGGATCATTCAGAATCTGAAGGATCTGCTTGCAAAAAACGTGTCCTGAGAATACCCTGTTGAATAATCTTGCAGATCTGCTGTTCGGGAAGGACCCATGATCCACCTCATAATTTATAAATTTCATTTATCATCCGTTATTCTTTACAGTTGCTATTTGTATGAATCTTGAGCGTTATTTAAATATCAGAGGGCTGACCATAGGTTTTAAATCTGCTTATCGCGTCTTCGATCTGATCTTCATCCAGTAGAATTGGGTCTCCTGCACATCTTGCCCGCCAGTAGACACCTGCTAAATATTCCACAGTTTCTGCAGTTCTGTAGGCACAACGGAGGTTTTTACCTACACTCACCAGCCCATGGTTACCCATAAGAACGGCCTGATATTCAGACATGCACGCACTAACTGTTTTTGCAAGTTCAACCGAACCAAAAGGAGCATAAGGTACGAAAGGAACCTTTCTACCGCATACAGCAACGAGATAACTGAAGGGCGGGATCTCCCATCCCAGAGAAGCCAGTGTAGTAGCATACTCTGAATGGACATGAACGACTGCATTTACATCAGAACGAGAACGGTATAAAGCAAGATGGAGATCTTTTTCTGAAGTAGGTTCAAGTTTTCCCTCAACCATATTTCCATCGAGATCGGAAATAACAATATCTTCTTCATTCATCCGGTCATATTCTACACCACTCGGCGTAAGGGCAATTTTCCCGCTTCTTCTATTAAATACGCTAATATTGCCTCCTGTACCGGAAGTTAATCCTGTCTGGAGCATTTTTAAACAATACCAGACTATATCGTGCCTTGCTTCATCAAGCATTTAACTAAATCCCTCCAGTCACCGTAAAACATGGAATTATTCATATTGTCAGGACCGCTCTTTTTTTACATCTTATCATGCATCTCTCATGTTATGAATGAAGCTTTTTGTCATGTAATGTATAATACCTTCCGTATTTGAAATTCTGAAACATCCGGGCAATTCTGAATTTTTGTATTAGAGAGGATCCCTATGATATCAATAGAGAATTTAACAGTTAGATTAGGCGGGAAGGAAATTATCCGTAACCTGTCATGGAATATAAGAACTGGAACCAGGGCAGCTATAGTTGGAGATAACGGTGCAGGGAAATCAACCCTGCTCAGAACAATAGTTGGACAATATACGCCTGAGAAAGGTTCTGTTACCCTGCCTTCAGGCAGGGTAACAGGCTACCTTCCACAGGAACTTACTGATCAGATGGAAGATAGTGACGTCATCTCCTTCCTGAAAAATAAAACAGGGGTCCATCAACTCGAAAAGGAACTTGAGGCCCTTCACGAACTGATAGAAGAACAGGGCAAAGACTCGGAACCATCCCCGGAGATCATGCGAAAATATGAAAAAGCCCATACCAGGTATGAGCTAATGGATGGATATACTATTGAAAGCAGAGCAAAAAAGATGCTGAAAGGTCTGGGCTTTTCTGACTCAGATCATCTGAGGAATTGCAGGGAATTCTCCGGCGGATGGAAAATGAGATTGATACTTGTTTCAATATTACTTTCGTCCCCGGACATTCTGCTTCTGGACGAACCGACAAACCATTTGGACAGTGAAAGCATGGAGTGGCTTGAGAACTGGCTTTCTAACTTCAACGGCACTATGGTTCTGATCGCACATGACAGAAGATTTCTTGACAAGATGGTCACGGAGACAGGAGAACTTGGGCCCGATGGACTTTATATCTACAAGGGAAATTATTCTTCCTTTCTGCAGGAAAGAGAACAGAGAATAGAAATTCGTGAAAGACAGAGAAAGAAACAACAGAAAGAGATCGAAAAAGATGTTCAGTTCATTGACAGATTCAGATATAAAGCTTCAAAAGCTTCCCAGGTCCAGAGCAGGATCAGAAAACTTGAAAAGATGGATCATTTTGAAGAGATACAGGTAAACAGAAAAGAAGCTATTATTCGATTTCCGGAGGTACCAAGAAGCGGTCATGAAGTTCTTAAAGTGGAAAATCTGGCAAAAAAATATGGTGAACAAACTATTTTCAGGAATATAGATTTTACCCTCCACAGGGGTGAAAAGATAGCTCTTGTCGGGATCAACGGAGCTGGAAAATCAACTCTCTCAAGGCTCATAAGTAAAAAAGAAAATCCAACTGAAGGTTCTGTTACCTTCGGACACAACGTTAAATGTGCATTTTTCTCCCAGGAAAGCTCTGCTAATCTTTCTTATGACAAAACAATCTGGGAAGAGGTAAATACTTGTGGAGATCTTCCTGCTCAGCATAAAAGAAATCTACTCGGAGCTTTTCTATTCCAGGATGATGATATTCTCAAAAGAATCGAAGTCCTTTCAGGAGGGGAAAAATCAAGGCTCGCCCTGCTCAAGATCCTTCTACAGAAATCAAACTTTCTGGTCCTTGATGAAGCTACCAACCACCTTGACATGAAAACCAAGGATATTTTCCTGCAGGCCCTTAAGCAGTATGAAGGGACCATTCTTACAGTTTCTCATGACAGACACTTTCTTGATCAGCTCGTTCACAGGGTTGTGGAAATACATAGAGGTAGAATAAGGGATTATCCTGGAGACTACTCATATTTCATTGAGAAAAGAAAGGATCTTGTTTCTCTTGAAGAAAACACTGCTACCCTCGACAAAAACAACAGCAGAAGTGTAGTAGAACATAAGAACCGCAAAAGAGATGAAGCCAGACGCAGAAATCTGATCTACAGAGCAAAGAGTGAAATACTCAGGGAGCTTACACCATTGGAAGAAATGATATCAAAGCTTGAAACAACGATAGAAACCGCAGATCTGAAACTCTGTGAGAAAGAAACACTTTCAGATTCACAAAAAACATCCGAGATAATGATCGAAAGAAGCAGGTCTGAGGAAGAACTTCAGAAATTGATGAACCGTTGGGAAATACTTATGGAAAAGATCGATGAAATAGAAACAGTGAATTGACATTTCAGGTCTTTATCAAAATTCATTAAAAAAAACTGATATTAATCTAATAACATCACATGAAGTCTTTCGCTGGAATCCAGTTTGATCATTGCAGTTATACTGATGTTTTATATACTGACTTACATTCTAAAACTTGAGAAAAGATTAAATTACAAGTATTCTTTACAGGAAAAAACCAAATAACGGAGGTATTATGATGAGATCCATGCGTTTTGTTATTCTTTTACTTCTTTTAGTATTTTCTGCACTTCCCTGTGAAAGCTCTGAAGTCAATCAAAGGCTTGAATCTGAAGGTTCTGATACAGGAGGTTCCCGACTCTTCCAGGAATTCATTGAAAGGTTGGAACCAGTTGCCATGAAAATGAAGATCAGTAACGAACCTTCAGTTTCCGGATGGGTAAATCATCTTTATCTCGACATTAAAAGACCACTGATAGGTGGAATACGAATAGAAGAATTGAAAGTGGAAGCAAGCGGGATAAAATTCACTCCAACCAGCTCATGGAATGGGGAAAATATTGAAATTGAAAATATCCTCTATGTAAAAGCTTTTGGGAAACTAGCCGAAGATGATATAAACAGATCCATTACTCAGGAGGAATTTGGGGAGGAAGAGCACTGGCATGATCTGAGCCTTGATTTCACTGAGTCAGGTCTTTATGCAAAAGGTTATTATCTTGCTAAGCTTCTTATGATAAAACTTGATATTCTTATAGAGATAACAGGTGATCTTGCAATTGTAGATAAACAACAGATATGGCTGGATAATTACTCAGTAAAACTTAATAAGGTCGGTTTGCCCCAAAGCCTTACTGACAAAGCCATTTCTAAAATACAGCCTATTCTTGACCTATCTAAATTTATGTTTCCGCTTAAACTTGATTCTGTAAGCATAGACGAAAATAACGTTACGCTCAGAAGCAGGTTTCTTCCTCAGGATTTCGAAGGCATCGCATATAACTTTAATTCAAAGGGAAAATAAACATGACAGAAAAGTGGAAAGAATTATGACAATAGCGATGCTGCACCAATAATTGCCGCATCATTACCAAGTTCACTGACCCTTATAGAGAGGGAATCTCTGTAAGGGAACGCAATGTAACTATCCAGGAAGGGAGAGATCTCTTCAAGAAGAGCATCTGAGCGGCTCATACCCCCACCAAGAATAACCATTTCAGGATCCAAAACATGAACAACCGATGCTATCCCTCTCGCAAGCACATCAAGAACCTGTGTCCATATTTCTTTCTGAGGATAGTTATTTCTTCCTGACCATAAGACTGGCAATTCCGGGTTTAATCCTTTTTGACGAGCTATCTTTTCTATTCCATCAGCTCCCGAAATAGTCTCTATATGTCCAAAAGAACCACAACCACACCTGGGAAGGTAAGGTCCAGCCGCAATATGCCCCATTTCCCCTGCCATGCCGTGAGCACCCTTGAGAAGCCTTCCATCGGAAATGATACCTCCTCCAATACCGGTACCAAGGGTAAAAACAACATAATCACTTAATCCTGAGGCCAATCCTGATGTTCCTTCTCCAAGAGCATAGCAGTTGGCATCATTTTCTATAGAGATTGGGAGCTGGAGATAACTTGAGAGAAAGGCCTTGATCTCTATTGATTCCCAACCCGGGAAATTTGGCATTTTTAAAACTTTTTCTCTTTTTTTATCAAGCATACCCGGAACTCCTATCCCGACTCCGGAAATATTTTCTGAAGATACAAGTTCATTTACCAATAAAGCTATAACATCCGCTACTGCTTTCATACTTCTCTCTCCTGGAGTTGATATTTCAGATCGCTTTCTGATGTCCCCATCAACAACCAGAGCTGCAGATATCGTATGCCCTCCAAGATCTATTCCAATACTTTCCATGGATCATTTCCCCCCATGTAACCGAAAAGATTTGAATGCCCCTGAAAAACCTCTAATGCTGTTGGAAATAAAAAAGCGTTCCCTGTTTTGGACACTTTCAGATAGACAGCGGAAATTTGCAAGAAATGGATCCCTTTCCAGGATCTGGTCGAAACAGTCTGAAATAAACCTGTCTTCACTATTATCGGTATCGTCTGAAAAGTTTTCTGAAAACATGAATTTCCAGAGCAAAAGCTGCTCCCTGAATGAAGAAAGCATTTCTTTCAACTTAAACGAAAACCCGTAATGTGCATAACAGAGGATTTCAAACCCCTCTGTCGCAAAAAGTTTTTCCACAGATGACCAGGCGGTATCAAATTGGAAGGGAGGCGGTGTAGCTGGTCGAATATAAGGAAAGCATATATCCGGTGTACTGGTCCAGACACTATCCATCGGAACAACATTATTGAAAGGTACATGGGCTCCGGCTGCCTCACCGGCGAATAGGATTTTTCCGTAACCATATGAATTATGGTGTGAGGCATGACCTGGTGTAGGCATAATAACGATCGGCAAACCTGTAAGACTTTCCATGCAGTTTATTCTCGACCGATCAACAGGTATCATAGGTCCATACTTAAGAGCTGTCTCGCCAATGGTTTCAAGACTGCTCTCCCATAACCGGGAAGGATCTGCCAGGTGCTTGATACCCCTTTCTGAAACAATTATATTTGCATCGGGAAAACGTCTGGATACATGGCCGCATCCTCCAGCATGATCCATATGAATATGTGTCAGTAGAATAAGATCTATCTTTTCAATATCCAGGGCCTCAAGATATTGAAAAAGCAATTCTACGGTTGAAGATGGTCCGGTATCTATGAGAATATTAACATCTCTCTCATGATCCCTCACGAGCCATGACGTCAGAAAATATTTAAAACCCTCGATATCCATTGGCAGATCTATAAGGTCAAGGGAAATATCCTGACCTTCACTTGTACTTATAACTGTTCCTTCAGACAATTGCTTCACCTCATTCGGGGAATTACAACTACATTTCCTCAAAAAAGGATTCTTCCTCCAATTGATCTTCCTGAAGCATATGTTCCAGAAGATGTGTTCTGCTTATAATACCAACCATAATTCCGTCTCTGAGAACGGGTGCAAGCTTTATATTTTTCTTAAGAACAATGCTTGCCACATTAAAATCACTGTCTTCCTCGTTAAAGGTAATAACATCTCTGACCATATATTTTTCAATTGGTTCGTCGCTTATCTGAACAAGATGTTTTCTAAACTGGCCGTAATCAGGAAGAAAAGATGAATCTGTAAGCATATTCATATATCTTGGCAAGGCTGCTTTTACAATATCCTTTTCGCTTATGAAACCTGTTACATGATTCTCCCTGTCAACTACAGGAAGACCTGATATTCTGTGAATATGAAGGATCCTGATGGTCTTGCCAACAGGACACGTCTCCAGAATAGCCGTAAGATCCCTGTCCATGAGATCTCCAACTCGCATTTTCAATTCCTCCCAACATTAGAATACTTTCCGCTGAAGATTATCTAACAGCTTCCAAAGGGTTTAACAGAGATTTTATTTCAAATATACACTTTACGCACTCATCGTCAATACAGGATCAGAGAAGACCCTGACAAAAATTACAATGTTGCTAAAGTGCACGATATTTTACAGCAAGGAAAATACTGCAAATTATAAGAGAGATGAAGACAACTCTGAGGCCAATTCGCATGAAATAAACAAAGGAGAGATGGTGTCCGCTTCTGTCAGCTATATCAGAAAGCACAACATTGGCTGTAGCGCCAAGGTAACTGCCATTACCGCCAAAACATGCACCCATTGCAAGAGCCCAGAAAAGCGGTTCAGACTCCATACCTATGGCAACCGACATTTCGCTGACAACGTGGACGAACAATGCACAGAAAGCGACAGGATTTATAAATATGCTTGACAATGCTGAAAACCAGAGAACTACCAGAACAGCAAGCAGCTTATGCCCGACAAGGACAGATGTAAGTATTTCCGCGATAGCAAGAATGACCCCTGTTTCCTTGAGAGCCCCCACCATTATGAAAAGAGAACCGAAAAATACCAGAGTTGGCCACTCTATATCATTATGAATAACATCAGGCCCTGATATTGGGATCAGCGCAAGCAACAGGGCTGCACCAAAAAGGGCAATTACAGAAGCCTCCAGGTGAAGGACATGATGAACTGTAAACCCGAGCAATACTGCAGTTATTGCAAAAAGTGCCCGCTTCATTAATGCTGGATCTTTGATAAGTTTCTTTTCTTCAACCTCGGAAAGTCTGTCCCCCATATCTACACTTTTGAAAATATCTTTCCTGTACCACCAGCCAAGAAGGATAGAACAGAAAATAAGGACAATAATTGCAACAGGAGACATGTTTATGATGAAATCAATGAATGAAAACCCTGCAAAAGATCCTACTATTATGTTGGGAGGATCTCCTATGAGGGTTGCTGCTCCGCCAATATTTGCTGCAAGGGCCTGGCTTACAAGAAAAGGTACAGGATTCATTCCAAGGAGATCTGTCAGAGAAAGGATAACTGGACTGATAAGAAGGATCGTAGTTACGTTGTCAAGAAACGCAGATAGTATTGCTGTCACAAAAATAATGGCAAAGAGCAGAAAATAACCTTTTCCTCCCGTAAACTTTATTGTTTTGACAGCCACATATTCAAAGAGTCCCGTACGTGACAAAACTCCGACTATTGTCATCATGCCTATAAGAAGACCTATAGTATTGAAATCTATATAACCAAAACCGATATCCGCCGGTATTATCCTGAAGAACAAAAGAGTTGACGCTCCAAGGAAAGCGGCTGTAGACCTCTTTAATGTCCCTTTTGCTATCATTAGAATAGCCGCGACGAAGACCGCGACAGTTATCCAGCCATGAACTCCCAAAAAATCACCCCTGCACAAAAAAAACAGTATACTCTTCTGTCAGAAAAGTGACAAGAATGTGAATGATTTAATTCGCCCAGAATTTAGAATAGACTGAATATAAGGAGGATAACTAATCTTTTATTACTACAGTAGTACCCTCATCAATCTTTGAGATAATTTCAAGCAGATCATCATTATTCATCCTGATACAACCAGCTGTACACCTTGTGCCTATAGAAGCAGGATCATGAGTACCGTGAATTCCAATTCCTTCCCACCCGGTTTCAAGACGGATGAACCATGGCCCATAAGCACCTTCTACAGGCCCTTTTCCGTCACCGAAATCATATACCCAGTGCTTTGAGTTCTCTATTCCCTCAATTACAAATGTACCCTCTGGCGTTCTGTTATCACCCGGTTTTTCCTTATCTCCCGAAACCAGGCCCATCGCTATAGGAAATGAGCGCACAACCTCCCTGCCTTTGTTTATAAAAAGGGTGAAATCACTCTTATCTATAATTATCCAGTACTGGGAATCACCAATAACCCCTGAAGAAACCATACGCTCGATCTCCTGTTCTGGAGTTTCTGGCAGGGGACTTTCATTTTCAACTTTAACATCACTAACTTCTCTCTCCGCTCGTCCTGAAAAGCTGTTCCATGCCCAGTATCCTATACCGCCGATCAATAAAATACATAAAAGGATCAGGATTAGAGACGGGGATTTTTTTCTTCTCCTGTATCCATAGTAACCGTTTTTCATAGCATGATCTCTCCCTGATGTTCAGTTTTTACATAACGATCTCGGTTTTTTAAGCCACACAGGGATCAAGAATATCACATTGAAATGATCCTGTTATTAAAAAGGAAGGCATTTCGAAATGCCTTCCTTTTTAATAGTGTTCAGTAAAGCAGAATGCTTACTTTTTGGACTTCCCCTGTTTTGCAACTTCTGCCTCAGCTTTTGCGATCTCTTCGGGATCACCAAGATAGTAGTGCTTAATGGGCTTCAGATCATCATCCAACTCATATATGAGAGGAACTCCGGTTGGGATATTCAGCCCCACTATTTCTTCATCACTAACCTTGTCAATATATTTTACAAAGGCCCTTATGCTGTTCCCATGTGCAGAGATAAGGACCCTTTTCCCCTCCCTTACCCTTGGAAGTATCACATCTTCCCAATAAGGGACAAACCTGGCAACAGTATCAGCCAGACATTCAGTAGCCGGAACTTCATCCTGTTCAATATCCGAATATTTCGGATCTATCCCGGGATATCTTTCGTCATCAGCACTAAGAGAGGGAGGCCTGGTTGCGTAACTTCTTCTCCATATGTGTACCTGATCCTCCCCTACTCTTCTTGCCATTTCCTTTTTATTATGTCCCTGAAGGTCTCCGTAATGCCTTTCGTTGAGACGCCAGGATTTATATACAGGTATCCACATAAGATCCATCTGATCCAGTACTATCCATAAGGTCCTTATGGCCCTTTTCAGCACCGAAGTAAATGCCATATCAAAGGTAAACCCTTCCTGCTTGAGAAGTTCTCCTCCTTTTGTGGCTTCCCTTACGCCCTTTTCGGAAAGATCCACATCAGTCCAGCCTGTGAATTTATTCTCCTTGTTCCAGACACTTTCCCCATGCCTTATTAGAACAACTTTATAGACCATTTGAAAAAAACCTCCTTCTGCAAAACTCAATACTCTTTTTTCGGAAAAAATATTTGTTTACTAATTATCTCCCTGATACCGGATCAGAAATACCTAAGGACTTTCCCATCTGCAAGCTCCCGAAACACCGGTTTATATCCTTCTGGTACTCTTCCAAAACATATACCCAGCTGTTCATAAAATGAGACCATATCAAGATCCACGTATCTCCGCTCTATAGCTTTTTTAGTCGGGATATAACTGATGTCAGAACCATCAACATTATTGACAGTGACACCGCTTAATCCATTCTTGAGGAGGATAACAGAAGCTGCACCTATCTGCTTCCCGAAACTTACATCATATGCTGTAGTACCACCAGAACGGACCAGGTGTCCAGGAACAACTTCACGTATTTCCGGGATCTCAAACTGTCCGGGAACATACATACCATTTCTGCTTAAAAATTCCCTGATCTCAGGATCTTTTTTCATTCTTTCCTCTATCCTCAGGCGTACATACTTTCCGGCACCTGACAGACGCCTGTGCCCAAATGCATCGGAACCAGAGGAATCATCCGTCAGATTCTCCCCTGCAAGATCTGTAAGACCCTCTGCCACAACGATAGTGTAGGTACCAGCATGGACATCACTTCCAGTTATCCTCCGGAAATAAACTTCCTTGAGATGTTTATACATAATATCAAAATCCACAGGTATCTCAGGGATCAGTATACAGTCAGCATCTGCTCCTATACCTCCTCGAAAAGCAGTGTGACCAGTATAACGTCCGAAGACCTCTACGATCATTACCCTGTTATGGGTCTTTCCTGTTGTCTGTATATCCCTGACATATTTGGCTATTTTGTTGGCAGCGGAATCACCACCAACAGAGTAGGTCTGAAGGTCAAGATCCATTGTTTTGGGAGCATGGACACATGGAACTCCATGCTCTGCCAGATCTACCATTACACTTCCGGTATCATCACCACCGGAGATAACCAGGGCATCGATATTGTACTTTTTCAAACCTTCCAGTATTCTTTCATATTTTGCATCATCCTGGATTTTGGCAATTTTAACCCTTGAATGACCAGCTTCTGAACCGGCAAGAAAGGATGTAACTCCTTCCAGTCTTTTTTTATCAAGCCTTACGAGATGATCTGCATCCACAAGGTTGTACAGACCGGCATATCCATGATGTATTACATATGCCCCAAGCCCGCTTTTGACAGCCATACTTGCAGCACCCATAACGACCGCATTAAGACCGCCACAGTCTCCTCCAGCTGTAAGGATACCGATATTTTTCATTCTGGACATGACATAAACACCTCCACTAATAACGGGAAAGATCTTCCCTTCTTTTCCCCATAGATAATAGCATAACAGTAGTTTCCAGAAGAGTTAAGTATGATCAAGAAGTCTTTTTCACAAATTGAACCTTTGGAGTAAAATAGACTGTAATATACTTCTATATGGTAATGCGGATCCAAAATTTATAATTACATGGTCTTAACGAAGGATAAATTTCAACTATTTATAGTGGGGTAAACATGCAGACTTTGCTGGATCCTGTAAAATGGCTGGAACATTTCATGCCGGAAAAGAGTATCTATAAAATAACAAGATGCATACTCCTTGCAATCTTTATACTTTTTCTTGCAGCAAGGATCCTTGAATATGACCTCTATTTTTTCAAACCTTTGTGGGTAGTTGAAACATTCATATACGTAGTATTTATAATAGCTCTTTTAACACGGGAGGAACCGAGAGTTCATTCAAAAGGATGGAAGGAAATAATCGTTCCCCTGATCGCAAGCATTTTTCCCTTCCTGTTGCTTATTACCCCTCCTTCCGGGTACATTACAGGCAACAGGCTGCTACTTTACATGATATTCCTTTTCATGACATTCACAACTCTTGGTACCATCTGGGCACTCTGGTACTTGAGAAGATCTTTCAGCATAACCTCAGAAGTGAGACAGCTTATTACGGGAGGCCCATATTGCTTCACAAGGCATCCGATGTACTTTTTTGAGTTACTTACTGCTTCTGCTGTCATGTTATGGAGATTTTCTGCAGCAAACATGTTTCTTTTCTGTTCTTTTGCAGCCATACAACTATTCAGAGCCTCCGTTGAGGAAAGAAAGCTATTCGACTATTTCGGTAATGATTATTTAAAGTTTGCAAAAACAAGATGGTGGCTTCTGCCTTTAAAGAAAGAAATGAGGGAAAGGGGCATTTAGATCAAATCTCATAAATACCCTTCATCCCCGATAAAGTTCGTCTTCATGATCGGCCCAGTATGAAATGTTTTTCTTGAATTGTTCTTTCGTAAGACTTGAACTGAAAACCCTTGTCCGAGGCCCGATCCTCGGGACACCGCCTTTACCCTCATTACCTTTAAAAGCATTTACAGGATCTTCAGAATTTTTTACACTTCTGGCAACAACAGACGCTGCAGCCGTTTTTAAACCTTTAGAAGATCTGAGGGTTCCTTTGGCCTCAGATTTCTTCCCTGAGCCGGAGATAGTCTCCCTGAAGATCTCAGGTGATCGAAATAACTTTATGATCTCCTGTCTGGACCTTTCACGGATCTCTACCTTTGAAGATATCGACCTGACAAGCCTTTTTACCATTTCATCACAGTTAATATCCGCCTGTTCCTTTTCATCAAGCAGTTCGATCTTTTCTTTTAAACTTTCTTCGTGATCATTAAGATAGAACCTGAGTGTACTTTCAATATCCTTTTCTTTAATATTGTAATTCCATTTTCTCAAGATAAAGAGTGTCTGAAGTATATTTTTAAAGGATTCGCATACTTCATCAATAATGTCTTCTTTTAAGGTTAATGTTGTCTCTTTCATGTTTACAGCTCCCCGCTCATGATAATTGTAGGAAATAGAAGCGAATATCGTGACGTAAAAAGATCGTAAGATACAGGTAAACCAGTTAGAGCAGAAAAATGCCGGTTATAAAATATTCAGAACCTTAATTATCTAGTTACCGGGACACTGAATAAAGCATCCCGGTAGCAATTTATATTATTGTCTGGATATTCTGTTTTTGCGCAAAATTACCAACAAAGGCATGAGGATAAAGACCGCAGATGCAGGGAAAGTTCCTGTGCTGCATCCCCCACCCCCGCCTCCGCCTCCGCTTGAGACGGTATCGGTTGTCCTATCGGTCGTTTCTGATGGTTGGGCTGTAAACTCTTCCAACTCAACATCCGAGTTTTCTACATTGATACTTCTTATATCAGGGTCGATCTCCCATTCGTTTTTTGCAACAGAAACATTGTAATTACCAGATGGTACCTCCACAAGGAACTGACCGCGATAATCGGTTTCTGCCGTCTTCAGGATATTCTCACCCCTGATCTGTACTGATGCATTTGAAAGGGCTGAACCATTATCAGTTAAAACTGTACCGCTTATCCAGTGGTACCCATCCTCTGAAGGATCGATCAGATACAGTGACGGATCACCGTAAAGATTAAAATCTGTATAGTTCATCCACCAGGCATTAATTGAACATGAATCCTCTTTGACTGCAAAGAGAGCCTCCCCGATGGTTTTTCCTCCTGAAACAAGCTCTCGGGTGAAATCATATGCCAGGCCAGTGTTTGTGTTGCTGTTTGAAAATATCGTCTGCCCCTTAGAATACCAGGATACCCTGCTCGCTCCTATGGCTGCGATCGAACCATTCTTGAGAAGTGAATATGAGAGGTTGCTGCTGTTCTCAGGATATCCATTCAGGCATGAGACCTGGAATACCACTGATGGGCGGGAATCATCCAGACTGCCCGTGTGAGAGGTATCCATTATATCCGCAGCAGAGGTCTGACTTCCATGAGTCCACCATACAGCAGTACCGAAACTTGAAGAATTCCAGCTGTTCGTTACATTTGAAACACTGCAGGGAGTCTTTTCAGGAGAAGGATAAATACCGTAGTTCTGCTCATAGACCCTGTAGTATGACCAATCAGATGGGAGTATATCATCCTTTATGGCCTCCCCAAGGTGATAGCCAGGGGTACTTTCATCGCTGGGCTCCATGGGAAGAAGGATATTTTTTCTCCACTGGGCTGATTCTACTGATGTACTCTCGTAATTAATTGTTTTCTGAAGAATTCCGTCAAGATCAGAAAAGTTGCCGTAAAATGGGATCCTACCCACGTAGACTTCCCAGTTGAGATCTATACCGCCGCTGACCATATCATCATCACCTTCGCCGTAGAAGCCATCATTATCTGCATCCCAGTCTCCTGTCAGGTCAGCGTAATAAAGATCAGAAGGTGATCTGACATAGTCAGGATCATCAGTGTACCTGTCCGAATTATTCCTTGGATAGAGCATTTTCATGGGAATATTGCCATTGGAAGGGTCTGGATCTCCAATAAGGAGAACATATTTGAGGTTCAGTGACTGGTAATTGTTCCTGAGCCACTGCCTTATATTTTCAGCTGCTTCATCACCATTTCCTCCACCCCAGTCGCGCTCAACTTTCAAATAAACAGAATAACCTTTTGATTCTTTCCAGTTGATAAAATTATCCAGTTTAGTGGAATCAGAAACTACGGAAGACGTGGTAATAATGGCATAGCCCTCTGAAACCTGAACTTCTGATGATCTCATGGAAGGGAAGACCCCGTAAAATGATGAAACTGAATCAAAATTTGAAACGGTATTTCTTACCATTTCGGCTGCTATATTATCATTCCCCGCGGATGGACCAGAAGATCGAAGGTCAGGCAATGTGCTTTCATAATTTACTGAGAGATCCCCTGCCGTTAGTCTGACAAGAGTATTATTTGCCGGATCATATCTGAATACACAGACCGAAATCCGGACTACTTTCCAGCCCCTAATTTCTCCTGGAGATATACTGATCAACCTCTTTTCAGGGAAAAGGGAAGTTCCTTCATATATTTCCCGGGCCCTTCCATTGATAATATGCCTACCCTCAGGCCAATCTTCTGCAATGGTATTATCTATTCGGGCAACAGGTACAGACGCGGGTCTCACAAGAAATGTACCATCTTCTGTAACTTCAGTTTTATTTACAATTTCAACATTCACAGATGAAAGATCCGCTTCAGGAGGAAGCAGCACGTTGTAGTTCATGTAAGGAAGGGATGGTTCTCCCGGTACAGAGGTAAGATAGATGGCTTCTCCATTAAAAATGGCATACCCCTGCTGGTCCTGTTTTACAGTGACATTGTCAAGATCCGTAAGACTTACGGAGAGATTTCCGGCAAAAGCGGGGATCGACGCTGTTAAAAACATCATTACAACAGCTGATAGAAAAACTCTCTTTACATTCTCCATTTCGTGCACCTCCAAAAAAATGACCCTGGGTAAAACCCTGGGCCCGGAACAGCACGAGATGCACAAAAATATGATTTCGGCAACCCGGCTGTCATGACCTTTCGGTTTTAGACCCGCAGCTTTGCGCCGCCACCTTTCGATGACTTTGCCCTTATCGATCTTTTCTCTATATTCCTTTTTTTACAAAACAGTTAATCCTTCAAAATCAGTTTTTCATGTTTCGTTTCAAAAAACAGATGCCCGGAGTTAATTTAATAATTTCTTAGCTGGTATGAAAGATATTACTTCCGGTTCTCAAAACTTGATAGACTGAACTTTCATTAGTTTGTTAAAGAAAGATTTTTTAGATAGCACGCTCCGGGTAAACATATCTTTTCGAGAAAGAACAAGTTCAGTGGGCATCATTAATAAAATAAGCAGATGCTCGGGATATTCATAACGTCAATGTTGAATATGTTGTCAGGTAAAAAGTAATTTAGATCAAATTTCAGTGCTGCCTATCCCGCTCAAAGGATCTGTTCAGCGATTCTATTACGGTAATATGGTTAATCAGTATCCAGGTATAAATGGAAAAGAAACAAATATAACAACGACAGGATGGCGGCAAGGAACATCGTTGAGAAATAATGGATACTGGAGCACCTGCTATTCTTATTCAATATTTCAAGGTACACAAAAAAATCCCGGGCGCAAAACACCCGGGACCTGAACACAAAAATATGTCTTCGGCAACCCGGCGGTCATAACCTTGAAAAGGCTTTAGACCCGTAGCTTTGCGCCGCCACCTTTCGATGGCTTTGCCTTTTTCGGCATCGACAAACTCTGATGCATTAAGATAATATTACGTGATAAAAAATTTGTCAAGAAAAAAATTATAAATAGCTGAGACGTAAGACATGTTGAAACCTTAAGGGAACAACTAAAAAGGAATTAAGAAGACGTGGGCTCGATCATGTAGAATTATTAACGTTTTGGAGAATTCTTAAAAAAAGGAGGGGTTACCCCCTCCTTTTTAACGATCAGGAGAGACCTTTAGAATCTCTTCCTGAGAAGAACAGCAATAGGTGCAATGAGCAACAGTATGGCAGAAGAGAATCCGCCTACGCTACAACCGCCTCCGCTGCTACTGCTTGCTGATGC
>Ga0102932_1000100_pt1 | contig 36200 bp, 35 predicted proteins | sample SalPonR1_C_D2_MG_FD_78212 | JGI IMG/M metagenome (GOLD analysis project Ga0102932, IMG submission 78212) | Salt pond soil microbial communities from South San Francisco under conditions of wetland restoration - Salt Pond MetaG R1_C_D2_MG | ecosystem: Environmental > Aquatic > Marine > Intertidal...
CCTAAAGCGCTTTTCTGGCTCTTATCATATGTGGATAGCTGAACCATCTGGTGTACAAAAAGTTTATCAAATTCACCATCTATTTTATTAGGACTTAATTGTTTATTGGAATAAAATTCATCAATAATTTCACGTTTAGTTTTTATTTCTGTAAATCCATCATAAAGCTCTTCGCCATTTATGCCATCCCCTTTATGATCTTTTGCATCAACATCAAAGGCATTGGCAATTAATCTCAAATTAATATCATTGGAAACCATGATAACTTTTTTATCCTCATTATCTTCTTTTAATTTTATAGCTGCAGATAAAATTCTGTTATCAATTTTAGTAGCACTGAGATGAGGTGGAAGCCTTAATTCTTTTTTGTCAATTAATATTTTCAGACAACCTCCGTTTTCCAATTTTATGCCTTTATTTAGTTTACCTTTTTCACTGAGACCATCTAAAATTCTAGATGTTTCCCTAGCATTATAACCTATATCGGAAGTTTTATGCTTTTGATCATCTAGCTCTTCTAAAACTGCCAGTGGGATTATAACTTCATTGTCCTGATAATCAAAAATTGCCCCAGGATCATCAAGCAAAACATTTGTATCTATTACATATATTTTTTTCATCTGCTGCTCCTTTCTTTTTACCATAGTTTTAATTTGGTATCATCTTTAAATTTTCTTATCAATTTATTGCCCTGTAAAGTCTGAATGACAAACTCAGCTGCAAATACTTTAGAGCCTTCAGCTAAATGTCCTCCATAACAATTTCCTTCTTGATCTGCCAAAATAATATGGGCATGAATAAACGGTTTTCCTTCTAATATAGATATATTACCTATGCAGCTCACTATTTCCAATGCCTGGTCAAACTCTTTATATTTATATTCAAATTTATCTTGATCATAATATTCTATTCTAGCTTTTTGAACTGCTCCGATCACTTTTATACTTGCAGCTTCAATATTATTCTGTTGAACAATATTAGTGAGCTCTTTTAAAAGATCATCATTTTTTTCTAATCTACCCATATAGATATCGCTTGATTTGAAATTTTTCAACATATTATCACTCCTCAGATAATTTGCTCTTTATCCTTGCTAAATTGATTTCAGCCTTTTTATAATCAGGATCAACTGAGAGTGCTTTATTGTAATAATTGAAAGCCTCTTCATATCGTGTAAGATTCTCATAAATTACACCTGCATTATTATAGACATAGGGTTCAAAAGGATCTAATTCTAGTGCTTTCACTATATATTTTTCAGCTTCTTTAAATTTACCTATATGAATATATGCCAGGCTTATATTGTTATATACATATAAATTATCATCATTTAATTCGATGGCTTTTTTGAAATTATCTATGGATTCTTCATATTCCTGTTTATCCAGCTCAATTAAACCCAGTAAATTATAGACCTGTTCGTCAATAGGTTTATATTTTTTAGCTTTTGTCAATAAATCATGAGCCATATCTTTTTCGTTGTTGTTGTAATGAGCACGTGCTAAATTCACAAGCAAATTATATGAGTCGCCTTTTATCTTTCTAGCATAATTAAAAGAACTAATTGCTAAGTCAAACTGCTGTAATTCTGTATAACTAAGACCTAAATAAAAGTAAGATAGGTAACTATCATTATTTTCTGCTGCATAGTCAGTTAGATAATCTATTGCATTTTGATAACTTCCTTTATTATATTCCTCTATCCCCATTTCCAGAAGATCCTCTGCTTGTAGTGAGAAAGAAAAAATCAAGATCATGACAAATACTAATAAGAATATCTTTTTTATTTTTAACAAATTAATCAGCCTCCTTTGATTTGATTTTGATAATATTTACAATAAGACTTTAATGTACATCCTTGACAATAAGGATTACGTGCTTTACAAACTTCTCTACCATGAAATATTAACCAATGATGAAATTTAGACCAATAGTTTTCTGGAACCACTTCCATTAAAGTTTTTTCCACCTGATCTGTTTTATCAGTATTTACTATACCCAGTCTGTTGGCTACTCTAAAAACATGGGTATCTACAGCTATAGTATTCTGTTTAAAGGCATTTGCTAAAACCACATTGGCAGTTTTGCGCCCTACTCCAGGTAGGTTCATTAATTTTTCTCGGCTTTTCGGTACCTCATTTGAATATTTGTTGATGATCATCTTACTGCTTTCTATAATATATTTGCTCTTATTTTTATAAAGACCAATAGATTTGATTTCTTTTTCTAGTTCTTCATAACTTAATTTAGCAAAATCTTCGGCCTTTTCAAATTTATTAAATAACTTTTCAGTCACCTTATTAACCTGTACATCTGTGGTTTGAGCAGACATTATGGTTGCAATAAGAAGCTGAAACGGGGTCATAAATTTTAAAGCAGTCTCTGGCTTGGGGTATTTTTTAGAGAAGTATTCTATTATTTTACCAAGATTTTTGTACATATTACAACTCCTTTCTGGAAATTTTACAAAATAAATGTTAGAATAATTACTGTACATCTAAAAAAAGTATATCACAATATATATTTTTTTTAAATTAAGGAGGCCATAATTTTGAACATTGGAATTGATATAGATGGTGTTGTTACAAAAGAAAAAAAAGGACAAGAAAATATATGGTTGAGAGCCCTAAACAATTATTTTTCTAAAAAAATAATTAGAAAAAAAGATGTATATGACTTTAAGAGGGCTTATGACCTTCCATTGGAAGACTTACAAGAATTTTTAAATCAAAAATTATATGATGTCTATTCTAGTGTTGATATAGCTGACAATGCTAAAGAAACTATAGATCATCTTATAAAGAATGGACACACAATATATTTGATTACAGCCAGACATCAGGAATTTAGACCCCTAACTATCAAGTGGCTTCAACAACATGATGTTAACTACAATTACTTATTTCATGAACATAACAAAGCAGATCTGGCAGTAGAAAAAAACATAAAGCTTTTTATAGAAGATAATCAGTCTAATACAGCTCAATTGTTGGAAAAAAACATCCCTGTTATCCTTGTTGACAAATATCACAATCAAAATATCAAAGAACAAAAAAAATTATTGCGAGTAAATAACTGGTTAGAAATTCAAAGTACTTTAAAAATATTACTGCCTAGTTTAATCAAGCAAGATTCAACATCTTAAATAAAAGATCATTTCTTATATACACTACCCCCAATAAACTCTCTTAAAATAGATGTTTTTGGTATATCATCAGAAGGCATGTTTTTGAAGTTGGCTAATACCTCCAAGAGTCTTTTGGCCTCATAATAATATTTGTTATCATTATTAATCCCTTCTAAAAGATCTACAGCACAGTTTTTTAGAACTGCCATTTCATAAATTAGAGCTGAATTGAACATTACATCAGCATTCTCCTGATAAGGATAAATGTTGTTCTCTTCACCTTTTCTTACCCTCCCCCACATACCTAGGGTATCATAAGCAGAATGCCCCCTATATAAATTATCTCTGACAATTCTTCTGATCAATCGTGTATCAGAAGTAGGTATTCTATTTTGTTTATCTATATTTAATTGGGTTAAAGCGCTCACAAATATCTTGTATTTGTGATCTTCAGGAATAATTTCTGTTAACTTATTATTTAAACTGTGTATACCCTCAATTAAAATCGGCTGATCAGAACTCAATTTAATTACATTATTACTTTCTTCTCTAATGCCTTTTTTGAAGTTAAACTTGGGTAAACGTACTTTTTCACCTTTCATCAATCTGACCAGATGATCATTAAATAATTCTAAGTTGATTGCATGTATAGATTCAAAATCAAAGTTTCCATCTCCATCTAAAGGTGTTTTATCTCTATTAACAAAATAATCATCAGTAGAGATTGAAAAAGGCTTTAAGCCATTGATTCTCAGTTGAGTGGAAAGTCTTTTGCTAAAGGTTGTCTTGCCTGATGAAGAAGGACCAGCAATTAAAATAATCCTCTCAATTTTTTTGTGGGCTTCTATTTGATCAGCTATATTTGCAATATATTTCTCATGAAGTCCTTCTGAAATTCTTATCAGTTCTCCATAATTATTTGTCTCTATCTTTTCATTTAAATCAGGTACAAAACCAACTCCTAATATATCGCCTAACTTCTCATAATCATAAAATATATCAGATAATTTCGGCTGATCAACAAAATTATTAATCTGATCAGGTTTATGAATAGATGGGTATAATAAAACAAAACCAGGAAAATGATAATGCAGTTTAAATTTATCCAAATAACCAGTCTTAGGTACCACAGGATAATAATGATAGTTATAATAACCATCAATTTCATATAGCTTAACTTCACTTAATTTTTTTTGTTTAATGATCCTTATTTTTTCTTGATTTCCCTGTTCATCAAGCAAAGATATTGCTTTTTGACTGGATATTAAATGCCTTTTTATTTCATAATTTTGTTCAACTAACTTTTGCATTTTATCTACTATTTGTTCTAAATCATATTTGCTCAACACATTATCATCGTTTAATTCACAATATATACCATTACTCAAGGAATGTTCAATATTTAATATTTCATCATCATAAATTTCATAAACTGCTTTTGCCATTAAAATAAAGAGACTTCTCTTATATATCCTGTTTCCCACTGGTGTATTATTATATATAAATTCAACTTCACAGTCTTTTTCTATCTCATAATTAAGATCAAATATGTCATTATTTATTTTAATGCCCATTACATTATCTTTATGATTTATTTTTAGTTCTGACAATAAATCGATGGTTTTTATTTTATGCATAATACTATATTTAGTATTATTATAATAAATCTCTGGCATAATCTCACTTCCTTTTAATTATATTATCAATATCTATTTCTTTTTCTTGATCTATTTTCCCTTTAATATGCTCTAAATTAAAACCCAATTTCAGATAAGTTTGATATGCATAATGTCTTATAATTTTTGATCTGTCATCCATTTTTTTCACTATTAACTTTTTATATTTTTCATCTTTTAATCCCAAGTTTCCCAATACAATTAAAGCATTCCTTTGAATTATTCTCATGCCCCTCCAGCTTAATGCACTGGAAGTCCAACTGGGTGGAAACCCCTTTCTATTATAATTCAATATTTCTACTATATTTCCTCCAATTTTAGCCTCAAAAGCAGGATGTAGATCTCTGGGTATATTGTTATTATATGGACAGTTTATCTGACATTCATCACATCCCCATATACAGTTTCCCATCATCATCTCTTCTTCTTTTTTAAGAATCCCTTTTATTTGAGTTAAATTACTACGACAGGTTCTATAATCTAAATAATAAGGAGTATGTAAAGAATTTGTTGGACAGTTATCCATACATTGAGTACAATCTTTACAATTATTTTTAGATTTTTCATTATAAACAAGCTTCTTATTAATAAAAATCTCCCCTAAAAAAATATAGGAGCCGAAGTTTTCATTAATAAGGAGCGTATTTTTACCAATCCATCCCAGTCCAGCCTGTTGAGCCAGAACTTTTTCCAAAACGGGACCATTATCTATATAATAACTATATTTAATGTCTTTATATATTTTTTTTAAATATTTCAGACCCTCTTTAATCATCTCTGCCATGACTTTATGATAATCTCTTCCACGAGTATAACTGGAGATGAAGCCTCTTGTATCATTGTTTTGACTGCTGGCATAGGATAATCCCACAACTATAACTGTCTCCAACCATGGATGCAACCTTTTAGGATGTAAAACACTATTTAAATCACTATGCATAAAGGGTGGAAGATCATCTCGTGAAGCTCTTTTTTTGAAATTTTCAGTTAATTTATTGTCTAAGTAAGGTTTGCTAAAACCTATCAAGTCGAATCCTAGCTCCTTAAACTTTATTTTTATCTGAACACTTTTAGACATAAAACCACTTCTTTTTTATAATTAATTTAAAAAGAGGCCCAAAAACTTGGACCTCTATATAATAAGTTAGTCTTCTTTTTTTCTCGATTTCATGGCCCTTCGTAAAGTAACAAAAAGCCCTCCATATAAAACAACACAAGCAAAAATCAACATTACTATAGCAGATCCACTCATTATATTACTCCCTTCTAAATACTTTACTTTTTAATCGTTTTAATCTTCAATACCTTTTTGACGGGATATTATATATGAAGCAACAGCTAAAAAGCCTACTACTCCAATCCAGCCTCCGTAGACTAGATATTTTAATTCATAACCGCCATATTGAGTTCCAATATCTGTAATAAATGCATTTACTAACAATACAGCAAGTACAATCGGGATTATAAATTTAATCATTACATTCCACCAATTGCCGAATTGATATTCAGAAACCGAATTGAAATAACTTCGTAATTCATCCGGTTCGTAAAACCAACCTATAATAACTGCTTCAGCCAAGCCTGCTACGACAAGTCCATAAGTATTAACATAATGATCTACAATGTCCAGCCAATATAACCCACCTTTTGTAGCAAATAATAAACCAACTACAAAAAGGAAGATACTATAATAGAGAGTAACTTTCTTTTTGCTTCCTCCCCATTTATCTTTTAGGCCCGCCACACCAGCTTCAACAATTGAGAAAGCTGAATCTATACCTAAAGAAAGTAACATTGCGAAAAATACAAAACCGAAAAATCCAATGACAAATGAACCACCTGGCAAGAGAGAAATCGCATTTGGATAAACCACAAAAGCCAAACCGACCCCAGCTGCTGCCACCTCAGAAATAGGAACTCCCTGAGCCTGAGCCATATAACCCAGTGTGCCAAATACAGCAATACCTGCCATAAAACTAATACCAGAATTCGCAAATACAGTTATTAGAGCATTATTAATAATATCTGAATCTTCAGGCATATAACTAGCATAAGCAATCATAATACCAAAGCCTAAACTAAGAGTAAAAAATACCTGAGAATAAGCATCAATCCATACACTAAGATTTGTGAGCATGGCAAAATTAGGTTCTAAGAAATAATTTAACCCTTCGATAGCACCGGGAAGGGTAACGGCTCTAAGCACTAATATAGCCATTAGTAAAACGGGTAAAGGAACTGTTATCAAAACAACTTTACCAACACTTTCAGCACCATTTCTAAGTATAAAATAAATAGCAATCCAGGTAATAACTAATCCGATTAAAACCGGAGTTGAAAAACCACCTAGAGTTCCAGGTCCAGAAGAAATCTGGAGAACATTTTCATAAAAATATGCTCCCGCATCCTCTGCCCAACCTAAGGTAAAGGATCCTGCTAAGTAATCCCAGGCCCAGGCCATTATACCGGCGTAATAACTGGTAATAATTGTTCCTGATAAGACGGCCCACCAACCAAATCCTTCAAACTTTCTACCTACTTTAGCTAGTGCTCCAGGCGCACCTCTCTGTGTTTTTTGTCCCATTGAAAACTCTAAAACAATAAGTGGTATACCTGCTGTTAATAAAGCTACAAAATAAGGGATCAAAAATGCCCCTCCACCATTTGAATAAGCCATATAAGGAAAACGCCAGGCATTACCTAACCCTGCCGCAGATCCTATGGCTGCAAGAACAAACGCTGCACGATTACTCCATCGATCTCTTTGCATATCTACTATCTACTCCTTTCTCCTCTTAACAAATAAATACTTTTACTTCCAATAATAAGGTCAACAAGAATTTATACTCAATACTCATTTATCACATCCCTTCACTTATTATTTCTTGTGATTATAACACCAATCATCAAGTAATTCAAGAATTAAATGATTTTATTTGCTGATTTTTCTGATGATTATTTGAACTTGCTCCTGGTCTAACAAAAGCTTATTATATTGATCAATAATATCTTTTAAAGATATACTTTCAATTATATTAATTAAATCAAAATAATTTTGTCCTAAATTTAGGTATTTAATAACCTGAGAAGAAAGTGCTTCCAATGAATTTAATGATCTGAAATAGCGGCCAATATATTTATGCTTGACAATTTCAAAATCATCTTTATTTATTTTTCTATGCCAGTTATTAATAATATCAACAATACTATTGATACTCTGATTGATATGAGATGTCTCACCATATATCTTAGCAAATCCAGTATTTTTTTCCTGCAAAAAATTAAATGTAAAATTTTCATCAATTAAATTTTTATCATACAAACTGTGGTAATTATCATTGCTTTTACCAAATATCATCTCCAAAACCATATTGCTTAACATCTCGTGTCTTACAATCTTTCTTTGATCATTAAAACACCGATTCTCTTTAAACCCCAAAGTAATAATTGGACGAGATATACTCATCGCTATTTCATTTTTTTTAATCCTGATTCCGCTTGGCTCTTCTGGGTATATTTTTTTAAAATCAACATGCTCAGCACCAAAATTAGAAAACTTATCAGTTAACCAATCAAATAATTTTTCATGATTAATATCTCCAATTACAATTAAATTCATATTATCTAAATTATAGTATTTATTAAAAAAACCCTCTAAAATTTCTCGATTAATTTTATCTACACTTTGAGAAGTACCTGCAATATTATATTTTATGGGGTACTTATAATAAAGCCCCTGCAATAGTTGATGAAAAGACTGCCAACTTGGACTATCCTCATACATTTTTATTTCCTGTTTTATAACAGATTTTTCATGTTCTATTTTATTTTGATCAAAGTGAGGCTTTAAAACAAATGAAAGCAAGCAATTTAACGATTTATAAAAATTATCTGCAGCATTAAAATAATAATTAGTATTATTAAAGCTGGTATAGGCATTTACACTACTGCCCAGTTGAGAAAAAGCATCTATAATACTGCCTTCCCTGTTTTCAAATAAGATGTGCTCCATAAAGTGGGCAGTACCCGGAGGGAAGCCATATATAATATTGCTATTATCTTTAAGCTTTAAATCAACAGATCCCACATTAACCGACAATACTGCATATTTTTTATTATAACTAGAGCGAGGGATTAAGATTACTCGTAAGCCTGATTTCAAGGTTTTTTCATAGTACATTTCATCTATTTCTTTGAATTTTTTATAGATCATGTTGGACACTTCCTGGTTTGAGTAAAAAATATGTTGTTAACTTTGCTTTTTTGGCAACCTCAATTATTTCATCCTTTTTTACCTCTGCAATTGAATTAATTACATAATTTAAACTATCCTGCTTACCATTTATTAAACCAAGTAAAAAAGCATCTACTATACTATGATTATTATCACTTAAATTCTTATATCTATTAATAAGTTTCTTTTTTGTCCATCTAATAGAATCATCATCAAATTGACCTCGGCTCATTTCTTTTAACTTTTTTGTTATTATATTTTTTACAATCTGATAATCTAACATATCAATACCGGCATTGATTAAGATCAAACCCTTTGTCGATTCCAATCTTGTATTGATATAATATGCTAGCCCCTTTTCTTCGCGAACTTCTGTAAATAATTTTGAGTGGCTGAAACCTCCCAATATACCATTATATACAATCAATGCAAAATATAGGGGGTGTGACCTTGTTACAGGTATTCTGATTCCTGCTGATAATTTTGTCTGATTTATTCTATCTTCTTCTTCTTTTTCTTTAAATTGGAAACCACCGGTTTTGATCACTGTATTATTTAATGGTAGTAGTTTATTTCTTTTATATACAAATTTCTTATTAATGTATTGAAAAAAATCTTTTTTTTGTTTTATATCGCCGACAGCAAAAATTTCAATTGGACTTTTTGCAAGAACTTGCTGATAGTAATTATATAGATTATCACAATTAGCTTTTCTTAAACCTCTGATGGTACCAAGTGGGTAGAGGGAAAATCTTTCCCCTCTACACATCTCCTGATAACACCTTTCCATCACATAATTATTTTTATTATTTTTCATGGCTAGAATTTTTTCTTTTAAGAAAGCCTGGCCTTTATTAATATGTGCTTTTTTAAACTCTTCTTCAACTATCAGAGGATTAAAAATTAGCTCATAAAGGAAATCAACTGCAGCTATTTTAAGATCTTCTGGGCCATAATGATATCTGTCATTAATAATGTCAATTGAAAATCTCAGTATCTGATTTTCACCACGTCTTGCTACCGAAACATTCAAATCTGCTCCATATAGTCGATCTAATCTACGTGAAATCGCTTGATTTGTAGGATATTTCTTACTACCTCGATATAAAATATACGGTATTAAGGCGTTTTTTGATACTGCAGCTTCATCGGACAAAGGCCTTATAATATCAAGATGGATATAGTTTGTTTTGAATTTACTGTTATAGTTAATATATAGATCTATTTCATTATCTGTTTTATATTGATAAAATTTACTCGTTTTTAACATTTATTGATCCTTTCAAATTTATTGATTCATAGATTGATCAATCTCTTCGTTCATAGAATTTAACTCTTCTAATACCTGTTGTAACTCATCCAATTTGCTGCCATAATTTTGCCAATCTCCTGATTTTATATAATTCTGGGCTTCTTGATATATCTCATAAGCTCTGGATATAAGCCCACTTATATCTTCCGGCATGATCTCGCCCATTTGAACTTCTGGTGAGGTGACTTCTGTTGGTTCTCTCTCTCCAAATATTTGTTCTAAAGCACCCTCTAGATTAATATCAATTACAATATCTCCACCATATCCTAAAACTACTCTTTTTAACTCTGGAAGTTCACTCGTTTCAGCCTGTAGATAGATTGGTTCTATATATAAGATAGACTGTGCTACAGGCAGAACTATTAAATTACCTCTTATAACCCTTGAGCCTCTCTGTCCCCAGAGTGACAGCAATTGAGAAATCTGTGAATCTTGATCTATTCTCGATTCAATCTGGCTGGGTCCATAGACTAAAGTGTCTTTAGGAAATTCGTAAAGTACTAATTCACCATAGTTCTCCCCATCTGAACGTCCGGCCATCCAGGCAATCATATTATTTTTATTGGCAGGTGTAAAAGGCATCATTAATAAATACTCAAGATTTTGCAACTTAGTATCAGGTAAACTACTTAATATATAATATGGTTCCATCTTTATTGTACTACCGGCATAATTTTCATTAGGTATATTCCATAAATCCTCCTTATTATAAAAAACCTGCGGGTTTTCCATATGATAGATACTATATAATTCAGACTGTATCTTAAATAAATCCTTAGGATATCTAATGTGACTTCTTAAACTTTCCGGCATCTGGTCACCATCAATAAATATTTCAGGGAATATCTTCTGATAGGTTTGTGCGATTGGATCCTGTTTATCAATCACATAAAAGTCCATATCTCCATTATAGGCATCAATAACGACCTTAACAGAATTCCTGATATAATTACCTGTATTACTGAATGGCTGTGAATAGGGATATCGGTCTGAAGTAGTGTAGGCATCTTGAATCCAAAATAACCTCCCCTGAGAAATTACTAAATAGGGATCACTATCATATGCTAAAAATGGAGCTACCTTTCGAACTCTTTCTTTTATATTTCTATAGTACATTATCCTACTATCATTATTTATTCCATCATTTAATAAAATCTTTAATTCACTATAACGTAAGGCATATACTGCTTTTTTAATAAAACTGCTGATTTCTACTCCGCCTGTACCACTATAATTTATATATACATTTTGATCTCCTTGTGGATAATGAAATTCTGTAGCATCGGTATTAACAATCACATAATCATCAGTTATTTCTCCATAATAGATAGAACTATCGTCTAAAACTAAATCACCCTCGATTTTAGGAGGAATATCTTTTATAAAAAACTCCGGTAAACCCTGCTCGTTAATCCTGTTCACAGGTGACATTGCAACTCCATAACCATGAGTATATTTTAACTTTCTATTGATCCAGGTTTGAGCTTGACCGGATAAAAGATCTTTATTTAACTCCCTACCTGAAAGCATTACCTGACGGTACTTGCCGTCTATTATATATCTGTCAACATCTATATTTTGAAATTCATAGTACTGTCTTAATCCCTGTAACTGACTGTATGTTGAAAGTAAAGGTCGGCTGTCCCAAAGTCTTATATTACTTATGATTTCATCATTTTCTTCCAAATCTTCTAATGTTAATCCATCCTGTGGCTGAAAGCTCTTTGAGGTTAAATCATTAAGATCATAAGCTTCTAAGGTCATATTAATATTATGACTTATATACTCCCTCTCTCTTTCAATTTCATTTGGTTCAACTTGAAATCTCTGGACAAAACCTGGATAAACCGCTCCGAATACCAATGAGGTTACAATCCATATTCCTAAACCCCAGGCCAGTAGTTTATAGTTTTTCCTAAAAAGACTAACTAGCAGGCCAGCAGCAACAGCTATAGCTATAATAAAAAGTATTCTCAACCCTAACAAATTAGCATTAACATCGGTATAACTCGCCCCAAAGGCTACTCCGCGGGGAGAATAAAGCAGTTCATACATCGCCAAACGATAGTCCCAGGCTTTTAGTAATAAAAAGGCTGAGAGAAGCACTGTAATATGACTTTTAGCACGATTGGAAAGTTTAACTTTTACATCAGAAAAGGAACTGATCCCGGAAGCTATAAAATATATTATGCCCACCACAATAATCGTTAAGACAATTAAGACCATACCCATTTCCTTTATAAAACTATAAAAGGGTAAACTGAATACATAAAAGGAAATATCCTTGCCAAATATTGGATCTGTGTTACCAAATGGAGTTTGATTAAAGAATTTCAGAACAATTTTCCATAACTCTGAACTAACAGAGCTAAATAAAAATCCCAAAATTAAACTTATCAAAATATATATCCAGTTTAGCTTCTTTTTATTCAGCCAGTTTAAAAAACCCTGACTCTCCTCTTTAAAAAGTGTTTCCACATTTTCACTTTCAATAGACTCTGCTTCAAAGTACTTTATAAATAATTTCTTAGTAAAAAATAAATTAACGAATACAAATACAGCAAAAATTAACCCAATTAAAATACGCAAACCAAAATTAGAAAAGAACATCAACAAAAAGGCTTTTAAATAACCAAGATGGTTAAACCAAGCCCATTCAGTAAAAAAGTTGGCCCCCGCAAAAAGAGCAATCAGGGCTATAATAATAATTACAACAACAATTGATAATAGATACCTAAATCTGTTTTTCAAAATTTAACACTCCCTTCTAAAAATTTTTATGATATTTCTCTGTCAGCTTTTCAACTTTATGATAAACTTCTTTTTCATCAATCATATTCATTTCCCTATTCTCCATAACAACTTTACCATTGATAATAACTGTGTCCACATCGCTCCCATTTGACGCATAAAATATATTAGAAAGATGATTATATGAAGGATAATTATGTGCATTGTTTTCAATGTTGACTAAAATTATATCAGCCAGATAACCTTGTTTAATTTCGCCTAAATTATCAATACCCAAATTGCTTGCCCCGCTTAATGTCAACATCCTTAAAGTATCTTCAATCGGAAGTGCCTGGGGATTATTTAAAGCAACCTTCTGTAAATAAGAACCAAGCCTGGCTTCTTCAATAAGATCAAGATTATTGTTGCTGGCTGCTCCATCCGTTCCATAGGAAACATTGATCCCTTTTTTTAATAATTTGTGTATTGGAGCAATTCCACTACCCAATTTCATGTTACTCATCGGATTATATACGACACCGACCCTATGCTTTTTTAAGATATCTATATCCCTTTCGGTTAAATGAACGCAATGAGGAGCAATGACTTTTGCTTTAAAAAAATCTATTTTCTCTAATAAACCAACTGTAGTTAAATCATGTTTCCTTTGCATCATATCTACTTCATCTTTCGTTTCACTAATATGAATATTGATCAATAGATTATGCTGGAGGGCTTTATCTCTAATTAATTTCAGATAATCAGGGCTGCAGGAATAAGCGGAGTGGGGACCCAAACAGGTTTTTATCCTTCCTTTAGCCTTATTTTGCCATCGTAGACAAAAATCAACTGCATCATTGAAACCCTGCTTGCCATCATTATTCTCAATCAAACCCTCACTCAATACAGCTCTAATCCCTGTTTCTGAAACAGCTTCAGCAACTTTATCCATCTTAAAATACATGTCAGCAAAGGTAGTTGTACCTGTTCTTACCATCTCTAAAATAGATAATTTGGCTCCCCAGTATATATCCTTTTTTGTTAGCTTAGCTTCAGCTGGCCAAATTTTCTCTTTTAACCATCTGTCCAGATCATAGTCATCAGCATATCCTCTGAGCAGTGACATTGAACTATGGGTATGAGTATTGATCAAACCCGGCAATGCCACCATATCCTTACAATTAATAACTTTGTCAAAGTTATTAATTTTTAAAGCATCCTTTTTTACTAAACTTTCTATTTTATTGCCATCAATAATAATATGCTTGTATTGGTCAAGATCAGCTTCAGAACTATATATTTTTTTTATATCTTTTAACAATATCCTCATAATCTATCCCCTAATTATCATTATAATTTTTTAAAACCATTTCTAATATAATCTATAGCAGAAATGATATTAATTGGAATTACGATATATAATAATATCATATTGATAAACCGAAAATTTAATAGATATGCAGCTATAGCCACATACAATATAAATACAGATAATTTGCCTAATAAAGTGGGAGAAAGGAGCTTTTTACCTAAAGAATACATAATCCCTGAACCAAGAAGAACTAGTAACTCCCTTATTAGTAATGTCACTGATATTACTCTTGGTATAAGATCAGTATAGATTAAAACAGCTAAAATACTAATCAAAGTTAGCTTATCAGCTAAAGGATCAAGTATCTTACCTAAGTCTGTAACCATATTATATTTTCTAGCCAGATAACCATCTAAAAAATCTGTTAGCCCTGATAGTGAAAAAAATATACCACTGATAATATATTCTCCCTTTAAGAAAAAATAAAGGTAAACAGGAATTAATAATAATCTGACAATTGTTAACGTATTAGGATAATTTAACTGCATAAGCCCCTCCATAAATAAATTTACTGATCTAAGAATATTTCTTTAGATATGAATTCACCATTTTCAATATTTTTAGAAATAATATTATAATTTTTATCAAATTTAATATCTATCATAATATTATTATAACATTTATCGCAAACAATTACCTTGCTAATCTGATATTTAGCTTTTATATTTTCTTTGTAGACCCGCTGTATATCATAGCCTTTTCTTAAAACAACCTTCATCTTATTACCACATTTTCCATCCTGTAAATATATATTGACTATTTTGTTATTAGAAGATGGAGTAAAGTATTTTTTTATCTTATCAAAAAAACTCATTTGATCAATACCCCCCGAGCTAAACTGAGATTACTTGAGATAAAAATATGTCATGAGTTATAATAGAACTCATGACACATAATAAATTTTATTATGAACTATTGACTTTATTGACCATTATCACCATATTAAAAGTCCTATATCATAGCTTATTATAAACCACAAGCTTCCTACAGCTTGATTTATCTATTTATTTACATAAATTCACTTCCTGTAATTATGAGACTGTTTTTTAACACCTTTCATTAAAAACCAAACCAAAAAACAACTGACATATTAACTAATTTAAGGGTTCGAATTCAGATTATAATTGATTTTCAAAGTAAGTTTAGTCTTGTATTCTCAGTCATATTTAAATATATATAAACAAGGTCTACCTTCTTTTAAAAAACATAAACGTCCAGATAACAAAATCCTAAAAAAGATTAAAATATATGTGCTTTATGTATATTTAAATTATAACTTAATTTAATATCTAATGCAAGATTTACCGAATTTGTTTATGGGAGGTTCGTCTCTTTTTTAATACCCGTATTAAAGGATATCCTAAAAATAAAACCACGACCGCTTCACTAATAGATATTTGAATCACAGTTAACCAATAGGGAATAGCAAAAAGTAAATGCAGATAGATACTAATAAGAAATCCATTTAGTAAAATTGGACTGAGATATGCAATAAAAGAATCTCTAAAATAGTAAGTCCCATAAGCCGCCAAAAGAGTTACAAGACTCCCTCCCAGTATATCAACCATACCTAAACCCCCAATAATATTGGAAAGAAAAACACCGATAAATAAAGCTGGGATAGCTTCGGGATATATGATGGGCAAAACAGTTAATGCTTCTGAAACCCTAAACTGTATGGGACCAAAACTGATGGGAGATAAAATATATGTGATTATTACATATAAGCCCGCTATCAGGGCTGCTCTTGTTAGATGTTTTGCCTTCATTACTACCACTCACTTTTCTTTATTCTCTTTAACTATCTTATAAGAAAACCTATGTAAAGGACAGGGTCCAATATCCTTAATAGCTTCTATATGTTCTTGTGTTCCATACCCCTTATTACTTAAAAAATTATAGGAAGGATAACTACTATGTAATTCATCCATTATGCAATCCCTAGTTACTTTGGCGATAATCGAAGCTGCACTAATTGCATTAACTTTGAGGTCTCCACCTACAATAGCCCTTTGTTTATAATCAATATCGGGAATAGTATAACTACCATCAATCAGTAAAAATTCAGGGCTTATCTGTAGGTCTTCTACTGCTCTTCTCATCGCCAAAAAAGTTGCCTGATGAATGTTTAAACGATCAATAATGGTATTACTAACAATACCAATGCCAACTCTCGCTTTATCAAAAATGGTTTTAAAGAGTCTTTCCCGTGCTTTTGAACTCAATTTTTTAGAATCTGTTAAACCTAAAATGGGTTTATTTAAATCTAGGACCACAGCAGAAGATACTACGGGACCGGCCAAAGGACCGCGACCTGCTTCGTCTATACCGGCAATCATTTGAAATCCTTTTTTTTGAAGTTGATAAATAATTTCATTCTGTTTATGCCAATTTTCTTTTTGAATTTCTTTCTTTTTTTTGGCACGCTTTATTTTTTGAGCAATTTTCTTTACACCCTTACGGTAATCAGTAGAAAGTTTTTTTATAATATCATTTTCTATTTTTTCGATCTCACTAAATCCTTCAACAAAATTATTTATTTCGCTGATTGTCATTTTTTCAAAATTCATAATTATCACTTTCCGGACGCTCAAGTGAGATTCTACCTAGAAAACCTTTTTGAAAATCATTGATAAGAATCTGAGCTGTTCTATTTCGATCTATTTTCCCACCACTCATCAAACAGCCTCTCTTTCTTCCTATTTTAGCCAAAATATCGTAGGGGTGTACTTTTGAATCTGTATTAATATTGTAGTGATCTATAATTCGTTTTAATCTGTTCAGTTTTTTTAATAATTTCAATAACTTATATGCCGCAGTTTCAGCATCAACTTTCTTTAATTCAACAGCACCTGTTAAGACCAACTTATAGGCGGTTTCTTCGTCTTTTGCTTTGGGATAAAGGATACCAGGCATATCCAATAGATCTATATTTTCTTTTACCCTGATCCACTGTTTACCCCTTGTTACACCGGGTTTATTACCTGTCTTAGCAGATGACCTTTTAACTATTCCATTGATAAGGGCAGACTTGCCAACATTGGGTATACCTATTACAATTACTCTGATCGGCCTTTTTTTAATTCCTTTTTCAACTCTTATTTCGTTAATTGTAGTTTGCATCTGTTCCATTAAATCTATCAAATCTTCTATTCCCTTTTTCTGGGGGGAATTTATCTTGATACAGCTTAGCTTCTTTTTAATTATATTCCGCCAGCTGTTGGTATATTTTTCTTCAGCCAAATCAATCTTATTTAACACAATTATTCTTTCTTTGTTTTTTATAATATCTTTAATTTCTTCATTATGACTGCTGTCAGGAATCCTTGCATCTAAAACTTCTACAACAAGATCGATATTTTTCAAACTCTCTTTGAGTACCCGCTTAGCTTTAGCCATATGTCCAGGGTATATATCCATTTATTTCACCTCAAAAAACAAATAAAGGGTGCTGGAATTAAACCTTCACCCTTTAAAATGATTATCTATCTTTTTTCTTTAATACGAGCTTTTTTACCCTTTCTTTCTCTTAAGTAATATAATTTTGCTCTACTTACATCACCTTTGCGTATTACTTTAAAACTTGCGATTTTTGGGCTGTGTAAAGGGAAGATCCTCTCTACCCCTACTCCATGTGAAAATTTTCTAACAGTCAAAGTCTCACTAACTCCTCCGCCTTTACGAGATATTACAACACCTTCATATTGCTGCAACCTCTCTTTTCCACCTTCTACAACTTTTATTCTTAAGCTGACCGTATCTCCAGCTATAAATTCAGGTAAATCGTCCCTCATATTTTCTTTATCAATATTATCTATAATATTCATCATTTTACCTCCTTTCTTAACCATAATTAAAATTATATATTCAGGATAAAAGTCTGTCTAAAATAATAGACGCAGCACTTCTCACTGAAAGATGATTATAATCAGTATTACCGGTTATTGGTTCTAAAAGATAATCAGATCGCTCAATAATCTCCTTACTCAATCCCCAACCAGTACCAAATATAATTATATAGGCATTATTATTTTTATTAATTTCTTTTTTCATTTTTGCATAAGAAATGGTTTCTTTAGAACTCTGGGCACTTGTTGTAACTAAAATAGGTTCTTGATCAGTCAATATTTTTATATCTGAAATTACATCTTCTAACTTATCACTAATCTCCAAAACCTTAAATGCCTGATGTCTTGTGTTGTTATAATCAGAGCCAAATCCACTTGTCCAATAATCTCTCATTCTTTTTACTAAAGATTGCTGTGATTTTAACTGATTTACAACATAATATTTTTTGATGCCATAAGTCTTTGCTGCCCTTGAGATATCATGTAAGTCATAGTTGGTAACCGTAGTAGTGATAATATCACCGTCTTTATTATAAACAGGGTAATGTAGTAAAGCAATAAATACATTTTTGTTCATTTTTTAGGTTCTCCCTCTATTTCTTCTTTTATCTCTTCTAATAGTTCTTTTTGTTGCTCTGTCATTTCTGTTTTTTTTAACAAATCAGGCCTCATCAAATAAGTTTTCCTTAAGGCCTCTTTTTTTCTCCACCTGTCAATTAGCTGATGATTACCGCTTAAAAGAATTGGTGGAACCTCCATACCTTTAAAAGTTCTCGGCCTTGTATAATGAGGATAATCTAAAATACCCCTATAGTATGAATCATTTTTTTTGGAATCAGCATGACCTAAAACATCTGGTAACATACGAGATACTGCATCAACTAATACCATTGCTGGTATTTCTCCCCCTGTTAGCACATAATCGCCTATAGATATTTCATAATCAATATAATTATCACTGACACGTTGATCAACACCTTCATAATGTCCACAGATCAATATTAAATGATCTTCTTTACTAAATTCTTTAACCATCTTTTGATCTAAACGTTGACCACGTGGGGTTAATAAAATATTGCTTGGCTTTTTTTTCAAATTATCTGTAATATCCTCTAATGCATAATAAATGGGATCAATTTTTAAGACCATACCAGCTCCACCACCATAAGGATAATCATCGGCAGTATTATGCTTATCAGTAGTATAATCTCTAATATCTATTAGATTTATCTCTATAAGACCATTTTCTTTCGCCTTTTTGATTATACTATCTGAAAAGGGGCCTGCAAACATCTCAGGAAATAATGTTAATATATCAAATTTCATTTTCTACACTCCTGAAGTTTATAAATCTAAAATTCCCTTAACCGGCTCTATTAATATTTCTTTATTTTCCAGATCTATCTTTTTTATATATTCTTTACTCATGGGAATCATATACTCTTTTTTTCTGCCTTGAATCAATAATATATCTGTACCCTTTGTATCAATTACATCAATTATTTTACCCAACATTTGATGGTTTAATAAAAATACAGTTAAATCAAGAAGCTGATCCACATAATATTGATCATCAGCCAGATCCAGGATTTCATCTTTTTTTATTTTGACTTCATAATTTCTATATTTTAATGCATCTCCAATATTATCTATACCGGATAGATGTATAATAACAAAATTTTTATGAAACCAAATCTTTTTGACCTCTTTTTTTATTGTAGTGCTTTGCTCAGGACTAACTAAAAATACCTCTTTTAGTAATTCAAATCTTTTTAAATTATCTATATAAGGCATTAACCGTAATTCACCTTTATTACCCTGATTTTTAGTGATTTTACCAAGACTTACTAATTCATTCATCTTTTTCACCATTTATTATTTTATTTTAAGTTCAACTTTCTTGCCTTCTTTTGTAGCAGAAGCCTTAACTACCTTACGAATAGCTCTGGCAATCCTGCCCTGTTTACCTATTACTTTACCCATATCATCGTCAGCTACCGATAATTCTATTACTATAACACCATCATCATTTCTAAGAGCAGTTTCTACCTTTTTAGGTTGATCTACAATATTTTTCGCAATAACTTCAACTAATTCTTCCACAGGAGTAACCTCCTTTTTACTCTTTCTGATTTAAAAATTTCTTATAAATACCTGATTTTTTCATCAAGCTTTTTACTGTATTAGACGGTTTTGCACCATTGTTTAACCATTTAAGAGCCTTTTCTTCATCGATTTTATATGTGGCAGGTTCAGTTGTAGGATCATAGTAACCTAATTCTTCCACAAATCTTCCAATAGGGGCATTACTTGAATCAGAAACCACCAACCTATAGGAAGCACTTCTTTTTTTACCCATCCTTTTTAACCTTATTTTTACAGCCATCATCCTTCACCTCCTCTTGTTTCTGTATCTTTAATTATTTATTATTAAAATGGTAAATTCATATTACCCATTAAACCCTTAGCCTTACCACTGTTAAATTTCTTAATCATCTTTTTGGTCTGTCTGTATTGTTTCAATAATCTGTTTACTTCTTGAATGCTGGTTCCACTGCCAGTGGCAATCCTTTTTCTACGGCTTCCATTGATAATATCAGGATCCTTTCTTTCTTCTTTGGTCATTGAATTAATAATAGCTTCAATATGATCAAGCTGTTTATCATCTACCTGCAGATTCTTTAACTGTTTCATATTACCCATACCGGGCAACATACCCATAATCTGATCTAAAGGCCCCATATCTCTTAGTTGTTCTAACTGATCTAAGAAGTCATCAAAGGTAAATTGATTGTTTTTTAACCTTTTTTCCAGCTTAGCAGCCTTTTCTTTGTCAATTGCCTCTTCTGCTTTCTCGATCAAACTCAAAACATCTCCCATACCGAGTATCCTGTTGGACATTCTATCAGGATGAAAAGGCTCAAAATTATCTAGTTTCTCTCCAGTACCGATAAATTTAATCGGTTTACCTGTCACTGCTTTAACTGATAAGGCTGCCCCACCACGAGCATCACCATCAAGTTTAGTTAAAATTACTCCATTAATACCTAGACTTTTATCAAAATTTTCTGAGACATTTACTGCATCCTGACCAGTCATCGAATCAACTACCAATAATATCTCATCAGGATCAGTCTCGTTTTTAATCTCTTTTAGTTCCTCCATCATTTCTTCATCTATATGCAATCTCCCGGCCGTATCTAATATAACAATATCATGACCAGCGGTTTTTGCTTTACTTAAGCCTGCTTTTATGATATCAACTGGATCTTGTTTATCGCCCATAGAAAAGACCGGTACTTCAAGTCTATCCCCCAGAATTTGCAGTTGTTTTATAGCGGCTGGTCTATATATATCACCGGCCACTAAAAGGGGGGTTTTACCCTGTTTTTTAAACATCTTAGATAGTTTTCCTGCAGTAGTTGTTTTACCTGAACCCTGTAATCCAACCAGCATTATCAAGGTTGGTGGTTCAGAAGAAATATTTACTTCACTTTGTTCTCCCCCCATTAAATTAGTCAGTTCTTCATTAACTATTTTGACAACCTGCTGTGCAGGAGTTAGACTCTCCATAACTTCCTGTCCAACAGCTCTTTTTTTGATTCTACTAATGAGGTTCTTGACAACTTTATAGTTAACATCAGCTTCTAGCAAAGCAAGTTTAACTTCTCTTAAAGCTGTTTCAACATCCTTTTCATTAAGTTTGCCCTTACCACTCAATTTTTTTAAAGTATCCTGTAATTTTTCCGCTAAACCTGAAAATATCATTTAAAATAGTACCTCCAGCTTAAATATATTTATTAATTTCCTGCAACCTCTTAAGCAGTTTTTCCTTTATCTCACAATTAATTTCCTTACTATCTTTTATTAATCTACTTAATTTATCTATTTTCTGGCTGTTCTTTTTATTTTTTTCAGCCAATTTCAGCTTATTTTCATATGATTTTAAGGCCTCTTCTGCTCTGTGTAGATGGTCATAAACTCCCTGCCGACTGATTTTTATATTACTCGCAATCTCTCCTAAAGAAAGATCTTGATAATAATACAGTTCAACAATTTCTTTTTGCTTATCAGTCAAAAGTCCACCATAATAATCAAACAAGAGACTTATTTCGATCGTTCTATCCAACATTTTTACCACCATGCCTGTTAAGTGTTATTACTTTACAGTTACTCACAAAGCATATTATAACTGATTGCATGACTGATGTCAAGGCTCAAATTTTAAGAAAACAAAGCTTCAACAAATTGTTCTGGATCAAAAACCTGTAAGTCGTTTTCCCCTTCTCCCACCCCGATTAATTTAATTGGGATATCCAATTCATCCTTGACAGCAATTACAATGCCTCCCTTAGCAGTTCCATCAAGTTTGGTTAGAGCAATTCCATCGATATTGACAGCTTTATCAAATATCTTGGCTTGAGATATGGCATTCTGTCCATTTGTGGCATCTAAGATTAGTAATAGCTGTTTATGAGCTTCTTCAGCTTCTTTGTAAACCACCCTTTTGACTTTTTTTAGTTCTTCCATTAAGTTCTTTTGGGTATGCAGGCGGCCGGCTGTATCTATAATGAGTAAGTCTACGTCCTTTGATCGAGCGGACTGGATAGCATCATATGCTACTGCAGCTGCATCTGAACCTTCTTTTTGGGCAACAAGCCTTAATCCCAACCTATTAGTCCAGACCTCCAATTGATCTATTGCAGCAGCTCTAAAAGTATCACAAGCAGCTATCATAACATCTTTATTTTGTTTTTTATATTTACTGGCTATTTTAGCTATCGTAGTAGTCTTTCCCGAACCATTAACACCAACCACTATTATTATATTAAGACCTTTTTTTAGGATCAATCCACCCTTTTCTTCCTGTAGAAATTCACTTAGTTCTTCTTTGAATACTTTGTAAAACTCCTCTGTGTTTTCTATTTCTTCTTTTTTAACTTTAACCTTAAGGTCATCTATCATTTTCATTGTGGTATGAACGCCAATATCAGCCTGTATTAATACCTCTTCCAACTCATCAAAAAAATTATCATCTAACTCTTTATCCTTAGAAAATAAATCATTAATTTTGGAGAATATACCACTTTTGGTTTTATTGAGACCATCCTTTAATTTTTCAAAAAGACCATTTTCTGTTTCTTTTGCTTCTTTTTTATCTTCCACATTTTTAAAAATAGACATTATATCTCATGCTCCTTTTTATATTATTGTATTTGCTCTTTCAAATTAAGAGACACCAATTCAGTTGTACCTTTATCAGTCATTGTTAATCCATAAATATTATTGACTGCCGTCATCATATGTTTACGATGGGTGACAACAACGAACTGTGCAAAATCTGTATATTCTTTTAAAAAATTGGAAAAGCGAACCACATTAACATCATCTAAAGGTGCATCTATTTCATCCAGTATATAAAAGGGACTGGGATTTACTCTAAGTAATGCAAAAACCAGTGCAATAGCTGTTAAAGCCCTTTCTCCTCCTGATAATAGGGTTAATTTCTTTAATTTTTTCCCAGGAGGTTGTGCTATGATTTCTACTCCGGTATCCAATAATGCTGTTTCATCTACAAGACTTAATTCGGCTCTCCCACCATTAAAGAGCTCCACAAAAACATCCTCAAACTGTTCTTTGATTTCATAAAAAGTGGTTTTGAATTTATCCATCATGCTTTCTTCAATTCTGCTTATTATATTAAGAATGGACTTTTTAGCATCTTCTAAATCAACCTGTTGTTCATGTAAGTAATCCAGGCGCTTTTTCAATTCTTCATATTCCTGAATAGATCCTGGATTGATATGTCCTAATTTTGCTATTTTATCTCTTAATTGCTGAACTCTTTCTTCAATTTTTTTTGGATCTTTGACTGGCTCTCGTTTTTGATATGTATCTTCTTTGATATTAAAATCATATTCATTAGATAATCTGTCTTCAATACTCTCCATTTTATCAGATTTTTTTGTGTAATCAATATTAACTCTATAGAGAACTTCCTTTTTATTGTTCAACTCCTCATTTAATTTTTCTACTAATCTATCCAGTTTTTCATGCTCTTGGCGCAGTTTCTGTAATTCATCCTCTAATTCAATAACTTCCTGGTGGGCATCTTCAACCTGTTGATCATATTCTTTTTTCTGCTGGATCAGTTTTGATTTCTTTTTTTCAAGATCTTCAACTTCATTTTTGATTTCATTCAGCCTAGCTTTTTTATCAGCCATATCGGCTTTATTTTTCGTTACTGCTTCTTTATGGTTTTCAACTTCTTTTTTTATACTTTTTATTTTTTCCTGTTGAGTAGCATATTTGACCCGTATATCAGTTAACTTTTCCCGCATATTTTCTGTTTGTGCATTAAGTAAATTTATCTTTTTTTGTTTTTTTTGTATAATATCTTTCTTTTGATCATAATCTTTATTATCTCTTTTAAAAATATTGTCCATATTATTTTTTTCGTTTTTTAGTCTATTAACAGCTTCTTTTTCTTCAACTATCTTATCTTTAATATCTTCTATCTTAGTATTGATTTTTTTACTTTGCTCTCTCAGCTCATCTTTTTGGCTGATGAGATTGTCTTTTTTTAACTTAAGCTGCTGATATTCTTTATCTAATCCATCTTTTTTATCAACAAACTCTTCGATATCATCCTTCCTTTCAAGCCCCTTTTTCACAAGGCTGTCAACTTTGGAATTGATATCTTTAATCTCTTCTTTAAGTTCGCGTATCTCTCGCTTACGATTTAATAAATCATTTTTCATTTGCTGGCGGCTGCCACCTGAAATTGAACCACCAGGATATATTACATCCCCATCTTGGCTGACTATTTTGTATTTTTTATCTACAATATTTGAAATTTTAACAGCAGACTCCAAATCTTTAACTATAATTGTCCTACCCATTAAATAATTCATTACCTTTACATATTTATCAGCAAAGTTAACAAAATCAACAGCTAGGCCTAAAAAGCCTGTTGTCTGTTTTAAATTGCCAGTTAAAAGCCTTCTTTTTGATTTGAGAGATTCTATGGGCAAAAAAGTTGCCCTGCCTTGCTCAACCTCTTTTAAATAATTAATACAAAGTTGAGCAGTCTTGTCATTTTTTACTACAATATTTTGCAATTTATTACCCAAGACTGAATTTATTGAGACTTCAAATTCTTTTTTAACATCAATTAATTCCGCCACTGCACCATACATTTCGGGAAAACGCTCTGATTCTTTTAAAATACTTTTAACACCTTTATAATAGCCTGAATAATCTTTTTGAAGATCTTCAATAAACTCTTTGCGCGACTTCTTTTTATAAAGTTTGTCCTGAATACTTTCATATTTGTTTTTTAGTTTTTCATATTGATTACGGTGATTTTTTAGCTGTTTTTTTGTTTCTTTAAAATCATTGATTGCTTGCTCCATCTTCTGTTTTGTTCTCGACTCCATTTTTTCGTTCTCAACAATTTTATTTTCAAAATGAGCTTTGTTGGTCAATAATTCTTCTTTTGTGTTTTTAAAATCCTTGATAACACGCTCTTTGTATTTGAGCTTTTCCTCTAATCTATCAAATTTTCTCTTCAGCTGACTAATATCGGCATTTTCTTCCAGGATATTTTCGCGGTAATTATTTAACTCTTCTCTCAGTTGCTTGAGATACTCAGTTCTGATCTGATAATCATCAGTAACCCCTACCTTTTTTTCAGCCATTAAACCGAGTTTTTTGTTTTCCTGTTCGTAGTTTTTATTAAGTTTAGAGAGTTTATTTCTTCTCTGATTCAAATCCTCTTTTAGCTTATTTAACTCTTTTTTTAGTTCGTCTTCTTCTCTTTTTAGATTGTTTTTTCTTTCTTTTATTATATTAATCCTGTTTTTTAATTCTTCATTTTTAGTTCTCAGCTGATAGTAATTATCTTTTTTGTCATCATAATTAACTTCAACTTCTCTCAGTCTGGCTTTTTTTTGCTTCAGCTTTTCCTTTTTTTGTTCGGCAATATTTTCTTTTTCTTCTAAAGCTTCTTCTAGCCTATCTTTTTTATTGGAAAGTGTTTTTAATTTTTCAGAAAAATCATCATATTGATCCAACAAGAGGTTGATCTCTATATCTTCTAACTCACCCCTCATTTTTTTATATTGACGTGCTTTTTTTGCTTCTTTTTTTACTTTTTTGAACTGTTTTTCTAACTCCCAAACCAGATCTTTAATTCTCTGCAGATTAGCAGTAGTATTATCAAGCCTTTTTTCAGCATCATTTTTACGTACTTTATGTTTACTAATACCGGCTGCCTCTTCAAAAAGTTCTCTTAAATTCTCTGGTTTAGAATTAATAATTTGTGTTATCTTACCCTGACTCACAATGGAATATGAATTATTGCCTAATCCGGTATCCATCAAAAGTTCATTAACATCTTTTAAACGGCATTTGCTGTCATTGATTAAATAATCACTTTGTCCATCTTCAGTAACCTCTCGAGAAATCTTAACTTCATCGGTTTCAATATCTAAAACCCGCTCAGAATTATCCAAATAAAGCGATACTTCTGCCGAAGAAGATGCGGGCAGTTTCTCACTCCCGGAAAAAATAACATCAGCCATTTCGGTGCCCCTCAAATTCTTTGCACTCTGTTCACCCAATACCCAGCGGGTTGCATCCACAATATTGCTTTTGCCACTCCCATTGGGTCCTACAATAGCTGTAATCGGTGTATCAAATTGTAAATTTATAGTCTTGGCAAAAGACTTAAATCCCTTTATCTTTATCTTTTTTAAAAACAAGTCTATTCACCTCATCACATTTACTTTAATCACAAGAGAAAAACCTATCCCCATTTTAGGATAGGCCCAGAATCTCTATTGGAAATTATATTTTACTATCGCCTGGGTGAAACCGTAAATTTAATAGCTGTTCTAACCTCATCATCTATTTCTATTTCAATAAATTCCGGTACCATAACTAAATCCATACCTATTGGTGCTACATAACCTCTGGAAATCGCTATAGCTTTTACTGTCTGATTAATTGCTCCAGCTCCTATTGCCTGTAATTCTACTTTACCTTCTTCACGAATAACAGCAGAAATTGCACCTGCCACTGCTTTGGGATCCGATTTTCCCGATACTTTCAAAGTTTCCATGTGATCTCTCCCCCTTGGTTTTACTACATAAATTAATGATATAAGCTTAACAGATTTTGTACTTCTTGTTTACTTAGAGTCTTGTACTCACCAGGACGCAAACTACCCAATCCTATATTACCTATTTTCAATCTCTTTAAACTCAGAACCCTATATCCTATTTTATCAAACATCCTTCTTATCTGCCGATTCATTCCTTGGTGAATAACTACCTTATATGTGAAGTTTTTGTTGTCTTCATTTATTTTTTCAAGTTGTGCAGGGGCGGTTTTACCTTCTTTTAACTCAATACCTCTTCTAAATTCATTAATTTTTTTTTCAGTCGGCTTACCTTCAACAACCACTTCATATTCCTTATCTAATTCAAAAGAAGGATGGGTGATCCTGTAAGTTAATTTCCCATCATTGGTTAAAAGAAGTAAGCCACTACTGTCAGAATCCAATCTTCCCACTGGATATATTCTTTGTTCAATACCATTAATTAAATCCATTACAGTTTTTCTACCATGCGGGTCGTCTAAAGTTGTTACATATCCAGTAGGTTTATATAATTTTAGATAAATTTTTTCTTCTTTTTCAATCTCCCAGCCGTCGACTTCAATTTTATCTTCAATCGGGTCTACTTTGGCACCCATTTTAGTAATTACTACACCATTTACCTTAACCCTTCCCTCTTCAATAATTTTTTCAGACGTTCTACGGGAAGCAATTCCGGCGTGGGCCATTACTTTTTGTAAGCGTTCCATCGATAGACATCCTTTCAGTCTATATTAATATATTCTTGAAAAAACAAAATATTCCTTTATTAATCTTCCTGAAAGACTTTTTTATAATCAATATCCTCTATTTGGGGTAATTTAGTAATATCATCAAGTCCGAATTTCTGCAAAAAAACAGTAGTAGTCCCATATATAATGGGGTTACCAATTGTTTCTTTTCTTCCCTTTTCTTCAATTAAATTATACTTTTCTAATGTCGAGAGAGTTCTTTCTACATTAACTCCTCTTATCGATTCTATTTCTCTCCTGGTAATTGGCTGTTCATATGCAACAATAGCCAGGCTTTCTAAGGCTGCTGAACTTAATTTCTTTCTCTTGGAAATATTCATATAATCTAAGATCAGATCTCCATATTTCTTTTTGCTTTCAAATACATAATGATCATCATAGCTATTTAATTTAAAACCGTGGCTATTTTTTTCATACCTAACTTTTAACTCTTTTAATAGCGGTCTTAAAACAGAAATTTTGATATCCAATACCCTCGATATTTTATCTATATTAACCGGTTCTTGGGCTATAAATATAATCGCTTCAATTTTTGCCATCTTTGCTTCATCCATTTTATCACCTGCTTTAAGCTAAGGAAACTTTAATAGGAGAAAAATGCTTATCCTGCCGCACCTGAACCTTATTTAATTTCATCAGCTCTAATATACTTAAAAATGTTACAACGATCTCCATCAAATTACTCTTCTCCTCTATTAATCTATAGAAGTTAACTTTATTATCTTTAGCTAAAATTTCTAAAATATCATTTATCTTTTTTTCTACTTTGATCTTTTCAACTATGATATGTTCTACCTCTCTTATATCTTCATCTTCAAGATCATTGTCAGAATAAAGAGCCTTCAAATAAATCTGTTTGATATCTTTTAAATCCACTAAAATTACCACTTCTTCTTCAAAATTACGGAACTTTTCTACTTTGGGCTTATTTGTAAAAATATCTCTCCTCTTTTCAAAGTTATCAGCTAAAACAAAGGAAAGTTCTTTATAAAGTTGGTATTTTCTTAACCTTTCTACTAAACTTTCCTCCTCTTTGTTTTCATCTTTTTTATCCACTTTGGGTAAGAGGTAATTAGCTTTAATTTCAATCAATTCAGCTGCAATAACCAAAAATTCACTTATATATCCTAGATCAACAATATGCTGATCGATATAATCAAGGTACTGACCAGTAACCTTGGCTAAAGATATCTTATTAATCTCTATTTTATTTTTTTTGACCAGTTGGTAAAGTAATTCCAAAGGCCCCTGAAATTCATCTAATTCAACTTCATATTCCATATAATCCACCTGATTCTTTAAATTAGGATTCCCAAAAATAGGTTAACAAAAGGACTGATCATCTGCCATAAAAGACCAGTATAGGCCAATACTAACAAGATAACCATACCAATTGGTCCCTGTAGTTTGTTTAAATATCTATCCAAATTTCTGGGGAGAACACCTCTTAAAATATTAGATCCATCCAGTGGGGGTATGGGTAACAGGTTGAAAAAACCCAGACTTAAGTTGACGATAATTGCCAGATATAGAAAGTTTAAAGTTACATATTGAAGATCACTAATCTGTGGGTTTACCGAATTGAGTGAACCAGCGTCTACAGTAAACATCACAGCCTTAAAAACCAAAGAAAATATTACAGCCATAATGAGATTAGAAGCAGGTCCCGCTACTCCTACTAACATCAACCCCCGGCGCGGATTTTGATAATAGCGGGGATTGATCGGTACTGGTTTAGCCCAACCTATTCTTCTTGTAATTAACAAGACCAAACTGCCCATCAAATCAAGATGTGCAATGGGATTTAAAGTTAATCTTCCATTTTGTTTGGGAGTAGGATCTCCCAATAGATAAGAGACATAACCATGTGAGTATTCGTGAATAGATAATGATATTAATAAAATTGGTATGACAAGTATTAATTCCATTACTGTTGACATTTTTTAGTTCTTCCCTTCCAGTTTCTTTTTTATCCTTCTGGCATAATCTAACTGCTCCTCTTTTGTCTTAAGCTTACCTTTTAATACTTTTCTTTTTATTAGTTTTAAAGCATAACTGATTATTGGACCTTCCTGATAACCAATATCAATCAGATCATTCCCATTTATTTTTGTTTGCAAATTTGAAATTTCTTCTAAGTAGTAAAATATATTCTCATTTAACTTTTCATCATCATATTCAATCATTAACAATAGGAGTTTTTCAGTTGATAATTTTTTTAAGCAGTTGTATAAATCAACCTGGCTAGAACTATCAATTATATCTGTAATATCATATTTTAAGGGGTCAAAGAAAATGATTTCTTTTACCCACTGATTAAGTGCCCAGCTTTTAATTATCGAGTTGGGTATATCTTTAAATAAAAATGAAAAATATATTACCCATTTTTCTACATTATAATTATTTTTAGTAAAATATGCAAGGTGCTTTTCAGCTCTCTCCCACTTACTCTTTAGATTATCGGGTATTTGATAATCATCATAAAGCAGTCTTAAAAAGGGTAACTTTTTTAAAAGTCTGATAAACTTTTCATCAGGTTTATGATCAAATAATAGTCTCAGTTCTTTATATACACGGGGGAAACTAACATCAGAGAAACGACTTAAGCGTATAGTTTCCTGCATTAATGCCATCGTCTCCTCTTCTATATTTAAATCAAGCTGAATAGCCAACCTAATCCCCCTAATAATTCGAGTCGGATCATCTAAAAAACTAAAACGGTGTAAAGCTTTCAAAATTTTATTTTCGATATCAATGCGGGCCTTGAAAAAGTCATATAAATATCCATATTCTCCCGGATGTAAAGCAATAGCCAGAGCGTTTATCGTAAAATCTCTTCTAAGAAGGTCATCAAAGATATCTGCTTTCTTCACTTTGGGCAGGGCTCCCGGATGGGTATAAAGCTCATTTCTGGCCACAGCAAAGTCCAACTCGTAATTATCATCAATAATCATATTACCGGTCTTGAATTTTGGATTATAACTGTAATCAACCCCGTAATTACCAGCTATCTCTCTGATCAGATCTTCGATATTACCTTCTACAACAAAATCAAAATCCTTACTTTCTCTATTTAATAGTAAATCCCTGACCATGCCTCCCACCATAAATACGCGACTCTCGATCTTTTGAGCAATCTTACCTATTTTTTTAAACAACTTTTGGCTTTTTGGGGACAATCCAGAAAGTTTATCTTCCATCTCTATCTTTTCCGGACTTATTTTAACCAATGAACTTACATATCTGTTTTGGTTTTGACTGGTGGATTTTTGTTCATAATATTGATTCAAGATAATCCTTCTTGTAATAATGCCGATTACCTTGCCTGCTTCATTTTTGACAGGTAATCTGCCTATATCATGTTTTACCATTTTCTTTTGGGCTCTTTGAATTGTATCATCAGGTTTGATAAAAATAAGCTTTTTAGTCATATATCCCTTAAGAGGCACCCTGTTTAATTTTTCTTGATCACTTAATCTCCTTAAATCACGCGTAGTAAAAATCCCCTTAACCTTATCTTTTTGATCAACAACAAGTACACCGGTAATATCTTTTTTTTCCATAAGTTTTTTTGCTTCAATAATTTTTATGTCCTGACTCATTTTTAGCGGTTCTTGCATTACTTCTTTAACTTTAATTGACCCCTTGATCTTATCTCTAATTGTGGTTTTTAATCTATTTTTTGCTATCTCAAGATCTGTTTTTAAAGACACAGAGCCTGCTCCCGGATGTCCTCCTCCACCCAGGGCTGAAAATATTTCTTCTAAATCAACATTTTCATTACTGCTCCGGCCGATGATAATAACCTTGCCTTCCATCTCAACTAAGATGAACACAACTGATAATTGATAAAGCAGTTTTATTTTTTCTACCACATTGTTTAAACCCGACACATAGTGGGGATATTTTAAAACAAAATATGTAATCTTATTATCTTTAATTTTAATCTCTTTACGGTTTTTAATCAGCAGTTCAAAGACCTTCTTCTGTTTTTTATCAAGGGTCTCAAGTAAATATTCATTAATAACCTTTTTATTTGCCCCCATATCCAAAAGGTAGGCAAAGGCAATTAAATCCTCAGATTCTGTATTTAAATGCATAAAGTTACCTGTATCAGCAGAAATTCCCAGGGCAAAAAGAGTTGCCTCTGTTCGATTTAATTTAATATTCTCGCGTTTTATTCTGTTCACTAAAATTGAAGTGGCTGAACCTATATCTTCGGAAAGATCTATATCAATCCAGTCCAACTTTTGATGAGGATGATGGTCATAAACAATCGTTTCAACCTCATCCCATTTTATAAGATCTTTTAATGGCCCCAATCTATCAAATTCATGGGTGTCAACGATAATCAATCTATCTATTTTTTCATAATCTATTTCATCATATCTGTATAGTTCAAACTCATCTTTATATATAGCTAAAAACCTCTGTGCTAAGTTACTTAGGTTTTCAGAAATAACAACGCGGGCTTCAGTATAGAGTTTAAGAGCAGCTATCATTCCTGCTAGGCCATCAATATCAGTATTTTCATGTGATATAATTAAATCCATGAAATCAACCCCATTATCTTAGTATTGGGTTACTTTTTTTAGACATTCATTATCACAAGCCTTACGTCCGGCTTTGGCCATCTCTATCCACTCACCATCTTTTTTAACTCTTATTACATCTGCCGTAAAATCATTTTTAGTACCCTCCACAGAGCTATTAGATAAAAGCCAGCTGCCCACCCCATAGATATCAACCGGAACTTGTGACTTTTCAAATTCATTGATCTTTTTAGGTTTAAAACCACCAGTAGCAATTATCTTTACATCCTGGCAGAATTTTTCAGCTTCTTTGATTTCATCCTGTTCTAAGTTCCAATTTTGATAGGCTTTATCCATCTCTTTTCTCAATTTGAAAACGAGTCTGGCATTTACCCCATTATCTAATTTTTTTTCACCGAGAGGTTCAATACTTTTATCTCTAAGGCTAGAAGAATTATCAGGCCTAACTCCAAATAATTTATATTTCTGTGCCTGCTCTTTTTGGCCCGACTTTTTAAATTTAATATATCTATCAAACATAGCTTTAAGTACTGCAAGACTGGTTGAAACACAATCATTATCAAAATCAACCAGGGCAATCCTATTAACATCTGTGGGCATCAATCGGGAAAATTGAAGCATAGCTTCTGTAGTATCACCCAAAAATGAGGCAATATATGAGTGACTTATCGTTCCCCCACCTTTGCCGCCCCACCAAGCTCCCTGCTCATCTGTGGAAACGTAGCGGTTCGTGTTTTCCTCATAATCCTGGTTATAGGCATTAACTCCCAATGAATATGCATATCCATGCAAAGCCTGCAGCTTATAATGAGCAAAGCGAGCAGGGAAAAACAATACATCTTTACCCCGAGCAGCCTCCATAACTCGATAAACATTTGTAGCAATACGGGAGGCTTCGGTTAAGGAACCAATGATAGCTGTTTCTAGATGGGCAAAATCTCTATATCTGCCTTTAATTTTTATCACTGGATCTACCCTGCAAGGATCTCCGGTATAGTAGCCCCTTTGCCCATCCTGACAGGCTAATACTTTCAACTTATCATATGTTTCTACAAACTCACCTCTGTTATTTTCATAGCCTGTAGCTGCTTTCAATAAGGCTAAAGCTTCATCTACACCTCCTAAAATACAAAATGGTTCTCTGCGGGGAAAAATCTGCATCTCTACCTCTAAATTTCCTATATCCTCTTCTTTGAATCTATAGCCTTCTTCAGAAAGTTTCTTTAATATCCTGCTGACATTCCTGAAATAAACATCTGAATACCAGCCCTGCTGCATCCTTTTTTTATCAATCTGAAAGGTCTCTATAGAAAGTCTTTCCCCATCAAATATACTCATTTCATCCACCCCTTATTTTATCTGCCAATCTATTTAATTATTTTGTAAATTAAATCCTTGGGCTTTATAGCCTTATTTTCAATTAGATAAGAATCTTTTAATTTCTGAACCGCTTCTGTGAAATTATCATCTTTTTTATTATAATGTAAGGTTGCAATTTTATCACCTTTTGAAATCCTATTACCGTACTTTTTGTGAAGAATTACTCCTACTTCATTAAGAATTTCATCTGACTTCGTTGTTCTTCCGGCCCCGACCAACATTGCAGCCAGACCGATGTTAATTGCTTTTAATTGGACAAGATAACCGTTTTTTTGAGATTTTAATTCCCATCGATTTTGGGATTTTTTAAATTTATCAGTATTTTCTATATAACTTAAATCTCCCCCCTGCTTCTCAACAATTTCTTTGAATTTATCAAAAGCCTCACCTGTTTTTAATTTATCTTCTAAGAGTTCATAGCCTTTTTTGAAACTATTAACCTTTTCAGCAATCAAGAGCATATTCGCCCCTAAAGTTAAGCAGATTTCTCGTAAATCGAGAGGTCCCTGATCCTTGAGAGTATTTACAGCTTCAATTACTTCTAAATTATTTCCAACTGCCTTACCCAAAGGCTGTTCCATATCAGTTAATACTGCGATTGTCTTTTTGTTGAGTTTCTCTCCTATATTAACCATGATCTCAGCTAACTTTTCTGCCTCTTTAATATCTTTCATAAATGCCCCTGAACCAAGTTTGACATCAAGTACTATTCCATCTGCACCACCGGCAATTTTTTTACTCATTATACTACTCGCAATTAGTGGAATAGAATCAACAGTAGCTGTAACATCTCGTAAAGAATAGAGTTTTTTATCAGCAGGTGTTAAATTCCCGGTTTGACCGGCAATTGCTGCATTGATCTCATTCACATTATTGATAAAAATATTCCTATTTAAATTCGTCTTAAAATTTGGTATTGACTCCAGTTTGTCTATAGTTCCACCGGTATGACCTAGACCCCTGCCTGACATCTTAGCAACAGGTACACCTGCCGCAGCAACTAGGGGAATTAATACTAAAGAAGTAGTATCTCCTACCCCGCCAGTACTGTGCTTATCTACTTTAATACCTGCAATTTTTGAAAGGTCAATCTGATCACCAGATTCTGCCATCGCCATCGTTAAATCAGCTGTTTCACGTTCATTCATGCCATTAAAATAAATCGCCATTGCCAGAGCAGATATCTGATAATCTGGTATGTCTTCCTGGGTGAAACCTTTGATCAAAAAATCTATTTCTTTTTTACTTAACTCATTATTATCTCGTTTCTTTAAGATCAAATCATATACCCTCATTTATTCGACCTCCTGTTTTAAACTTCTTTTAAAATTGCTTTAATAAAAGTGGAAAATTCTAATTTAACCTCTTCGGCTACCTTCATTACCTCTTTATGATCTAAAGGTTGTGGCAATACACCGGCTGCCATATTTGTAATACAGGAGATCCCTAAGATATTAAAACCCATATGATTAGCTGTGATCGCCTCAGGCACGGTTGACATCCCAACTGCATCAGCCCCTGCTTTTCTTAAATATCTAATTTCGGCTGGGGTTTCATAACTAGGACCCATCAACCCTACATAGACTCCTTTGACTACTTTGATCTCATTTTGGACTGCTTTTTTATATGCCAACTCTCTTAATTCTTCGTTATATATCTCAGACATATCGGGAAACCGGGGGCCAAATTCTTCTAAATTTTTACCTCTTAATGGGTTATCACCCATCAGATTTATATGATCCTGAATGATCATAAAATTACCCGGATTATAATTAATATTGATGCCCCCAGCCGCATTAGTTATGATTAATTTTTTAATACCCAATTTATGCATAATTCGAATCGGAAGTACAATTTCATCCATACTGTAACCCTCATAATAATGGAAACGCCCCTGCATAACCATAATCTGTTTGTTATTTATTCTGCCAAAGACAAATTGACCAAGATGGCCCTGTACTGTGGAAACCGGAAAATTCGGAATATCTTTATATTTAATAACCTTTTTGTCTTCCAGTTCTTCAGCCAAATCCCCTAAACCCGAACCCAAAATGAG
>Ga0102932_1000114_pt1 | contig 35023 bp, 32 predicted proteins | sample SalPonR1_C_D2_MG_FD_78212 | JGI IMG/M metagenome (GOLD analysis project Ga0102932, IMG submission 78212) | Salt pond soil microbial communities from South San Francisco under conditions of wetland restoration - Salt Pond MetaG R1_C_D2_MG | ecosystem: Environmental > Aquatic > Marine > Intertidal...
AAACCGAGATCATGGCGCCCTTGGGCGAGTGATGCGCGTGGGGGTTTTGCACCCCCACACCCCCGCAGAGTATTTTTCGCAAGATGAAGCCCGATCAGAGCCCGAGACGGGCGCGCAAGGATTGGGGGCTTTCACCCTGGGCGCGGTATGTGGCGATGGCGCGCGCATCGTCGCGTTTGGCAAGGCGCTTGCCATGGGAATCACGGATCAGGCGATGGTGGTGATAAAGCGGCACCGGCAGCCCGAGAAGATGTTGCAGGAGGACATGGATCTGCGTGGCCGCGAAAAGGTCCTGGCCGCGGATCACATGGGTGATGTCCTGGGCCGCGTCATCGACCACGACCGAAAGGTGATAGGAGGCGCCAAGCCCCGGGCGCGCGAGCGCCACGTCGCCGACCTTCCGGATCATGTTCTCGGGCGTGATGAGCCCGGTTTCGCCCGAAGGGCCGGTGCCGGTTTCGCTGAAGACGAGAGGGTCTTCGAGACGCGAGAGGGCGCGCGCCATGTCAAGGCGCAGCGGCAGCTCGGGCATGGCGCCTGAAGGCGGTGAATCCGTGCGGCAGGTGCCGGGATAGATCAGCCCGTCGGGGCCGTGGGCGGGAGCGCCTTCCTGAGGGGCAGTGGCGGCGGCGCGGATATCCGCGCGCGAGCAGGTGCAGGGATAAAGGAGGCCCATGTCCCAAAGGTACTGAAGCGCGGCGCGGTAGCTGGGCAGGCGTTCGGACTGGCGCAGCACGGGGCGGGGCCAATCGAGCCCGAGCCAGGCGAGATCGTCGAATATCTGCGCCTCGTATTCGGGGCGGCAGCGGGACGTGTCGAGATCGTCGATGCGCAACAGGAAACGCCCGCCCGCCGCGCGGGCCATGTCATGCGCCAGCAGGGCCGAATAGGCATGGCCCAGATGCAGGGGGCCGGTGGGGGATGGGGCGAAGCGTGTGGTGAAGCTCATGAAGGGATGAGATCGGCCGTTTCGCTGAGCCAGTCGCCCCAGGCCGATTTGGCGCGGTCGGTATAGGCCTTGTAGCGGTCGCGCCGCCCGCGCCGCCCGCCCTTGAGCCCGTCAACCGGGCGAAAGAGGCCGAAATTCACGTTCATCGGCTGGAAGGTCTTGGCCTCGGCACCGCCGGTGATGTGATGGATCAGCGCGCCCATGGCCGAATCCTGGGGCGGCGGGGGCAGGTCGCGCCCGAGGATCTCGGCGGCGGCGAGGCGCCCCGCCAGAAGGCCCATCGCGGCGGATTCCACATAGCCTTCGACGCCGGTGATCTGCCCGGCAAAGCGGATATGGGGGCGCGCGCGCAGGCGCATCTGCGCATCGAGCAGGCGGGGCGAGTTGATGAAGGTGTTGCGGTGAATGCCGCCAAGCCGCGCGAAACGGGCGTTTTCGAGCCCCGGAATCATCCGCAGCACCTCGGTCTGGGCGCCGTATTTCATCTTGGTCTGGAAGCCGACGATATTATAGAGCGTGCCGAGCGCGTTATCGCGGCGCAGCTGCACGATGGCATGGGCCTTGATGTCGGGCTGGTGGGGATTGGTGAGGCCGACGGGTTTCATCGGCCCGTGGCGAAGGGTTTCGCGGCCCCTTTCGGCCATGACCTCGATCGGCAGGCAGCCGTCGAAGTAACCGGCGGTCTCGCCCTCGTGGAAGGTGGTCTTGTCGGCGGCAAGCAGCGCGTCGATGAAAGCCTCGTAGGTGTCGCGGTCCATCGGGCAGTTGAGATAGGCGGTGCGCTCGGCCTCGGTTTCGCCCTTGTCATAGCGCGATTGCATCCAGGCCTTGGACATGTCGATCGAGTCGAAATAGACGATCGGCGCGATGGCGTCGAAGAAGGCCAGCGCCTCGCGGTCGGTTTCGCGCGCGATGGCCTGACCGAGCCCTTCGCTGGTAAGCGGGCCGGTGGCGATGATCCAATGGCCTTCGGCGGGCAGGCCGTTGATTTCGCCGGGTTTGATGCTGACCAGGGGATGCGCGCGCAAGGCTGCGGTCACGTCACGCGAGAAGGCGTCGCGGTCCACGGCAAGGGCGCCGCCCGCAGGCAGGCGGTGGCGATCCGCCATGGCCATGATCAGCCCGTCGGCGGCGCGCATTTCCCAATGCAGAAGGCCGACAGCGTTCTGTTCATCATCATCCGAGCGCAGCGAATTGGAGCAGACCATTTCGGCCAGATCGCCGGTGCGATGGGCGAAGGTGCCGGTTTGGGGGCGCATCTCGTGGATCACCACGGGCACGCCCATATTGGCGGCCTGCCATGCGGCCTCGGACCCGGCCATGCCGCCGCCGACGATGTGGAGTGTCTGTGTCATGAGCCGCGATGTAGGCGATCACGGGGCGTTTGGAAAGGGCGCGGGAAATTGGGCGGAAATGGGGCAGGGGCGCAAACCGCTTGGTGCCGGGTAAGAGGGGCGCGGAGAGGGCCTGAGCTATGCCCTGCAAGGTATTGAATGAAGGAGGATTCGTGGGGCTGACGCAAGCCGTAATGCATTGCTATTAAAAACCCGAATTCGAACCGATCGAATGTTACTTGCACCAACCCCGCATCAAAAATGGCAGAATTGTGCCGGGTTAAAAAACCACCGCTCTGGAAACGGTTTGTTTCCGTTTTGGCAACTTACCCGGTAAATCCCTGTTGCGGATCAAGAATTGCGCTGCGCGGGTCCGGGCGTGACTGTCGGAAATTCGACGTTATGCCCGCCGATCGTTCCCATTGCACAGACAATGGGCGGCTCGTGACAAGGATTATAGCGAGAAACTGTTCAGTCCTGCTGCCAGTCGGGGGGGCGCTTTTCGAGAAAAGCGCTGATTCCCTCGGCGGTGTCCGCGACCATCATGTTCTCGACCATCACCGCGCCGGTATGGGCATAGGCCTGATCGAGACCCATTTCGATCTGGTCATAGAAGGCGCGTTTTCCGATACGCACGGCCGCGCCGAGCTTGCCTGCGATCTGGCGCGCGAGCGTGTCGGTTTCGGCCGCGAGGTCCTCATGCGGGACGGCCCGGTTGATGAGACCAAGGGCGACGGCGCGCTCGGTGTCGATGAATTCGCCGGTGGTCAGCATCTCGAAAGCCTGTTTGCGCGGGATGTTGCGGCTGAGCGCCACCATGGGCGTCGAGCAAAAGAGACCGATATTGACCCCGTTGACGCCAAAGCGCGTCCCCGTGGCGGCCACGGCGAGGTCGCATGAGGCGACGAGCTGGCAGCCGGCGGCGGTGGCGATGCCATGGGGCTGGGCGATGACCGGCTGGGGCAGGGCGCGGATCGCCGTCATCACGCGGGCGCAGCGGCTGAAGAGATCGGCGAAATAGGCGCGCCCGCCATCCTCGGCCTGGCGCCCGGCGGTCATTTCCTTGAGGTCATGCCCGGCGCAGAACGCCTTGCCCGCGCCGTCGATGATCACCACGCGGATCGCGCTGTCATCGGCGAGCCGGTCGAACTGATCCTGAAGGGCCGCGAGCATCGCGTCGCTGAGCGCATTCAGTTTTTCGGGGTGGTTGAGGGTCAGCCGGGCGACGGGGCCGCTATCGCTGCGCTCGAGAATTGCCATCTTGAACCTCCGGTTTCGTTGTGGGCAACCTTACGCGCGTAAGGGCAGGGAGGGAAGCGGATGAGCCTGAAAATGACACGCGAGGCCTTGGCGGCGTTTCTGGAGGCGGAATTCCCGCAGGTAGCGGAGGATTTCGTGATCGAGGAACTGGGCGAGAACCGGATCCGTGTGCGGCTGGCGACGGCGGAGCGGCATCTGCGCCCTGGCGGGACGGTGTCGGGGCCGAGCATGTTCGCGCTGGCGGATGTGTCGGTTTACCTGGCGATCCTGGGAATGATCGGGCCCGAGGCGCTGGCGGTGACCACCAATTGCAGCGTGGATTTCATGCGCAAGCCTGAAGCGGGGGCGGACCTGATCGCGGAGTGCCGGATTCTGAAGCTCGGGCGGGTGCTGGCGGTGGGCGAGGTGCTGATATTCTCGCTGGGCGTGGATGCGCCGGTGGCGCGCGCGAGCCTCACCTATTCGATACCGCCCGCGAAGGGCTGAGCCGGGAAGGGGGGCTGTCTGCCCCCCGCCGCGCCGCGGGCGCGACTCCCCCCGAGGATATTTGACAACAGAAGAAGGGCGCGATGGCGTGCAGAGGCGTGGGGTAAAATAATACCGTAATTGCAAGTTATTGAATTTGGGCGATTTATTGAGGTATATTGCTGTTGACCTGCGCCGCGCAGGGTTTATAACCGCGCCATCGCATGAAGGGGCTGCGCCGTTGCGCGCCCGGCACGTCAACCAAGGGATTTCCCTGCAATGAAAACATTCTCTGCAACTCCGGCAGATATCGACAAGAAATGGATCCTGATCGACGCCGAGGGTGTCGTTCTGGGCCGTCTTGCCTCGATCGTCGCCATGCGTCTGCGTGGCAAGCACAAGGCATCGTTCACGCCCAACATGGACATGGGCGACAACGTCATCGTCATCAATGCCGACAAGGTCCAGCTGACCGGCGCCAAGCGCGACAAGCCCAATTACTGGCATACCGGCTATCCGGGCGGCATCAAGTCGCGCACCACCGGGCAGATCCTGGAAGGCGATCACCCCGAGCGGGTCGTCATGCAGGCCGTCAAGCGGATGCTGCCGGGCAACCGCCTGTCGCGCAAGCAGATGACCAATCTGCGCGTCTATGCCGGCGCCGAGCACCCCCATGAGGCGCAAGGCCCCGAGGTGCTGGACGTCAAATCCATGAACAAGAAGAACACGCGGGTGGCTTACTGATGGCTGAAGAAATCAAAACACTCGAAGGTCTGGAAGCGGTCGCCGAGGGCGTCGTGGCCGAGACCGAAGTCGAAACTCCGCGCGAGCCGGTCCGTGACGATCTGGGCCGCTCTTATGCCACGGGCAAGCGCAAGGACGCCGTCGCCCGCGTCTGGATCAAGCCCGGTTCGGGCAAGGTCAGCGTGAACGGCAAAGAGCTGAACAAGTATTTCGCCCGCCCCGTTCTGCAGATGATCCTGCGCCAGCCCTTTACCGTGGCCGGTGTCGAGGACCAGTTCGACGTGCAGGCCACCGTCAAAGGCGGCGGGCTGTCGGGCCAGGCGGGTGCGGTCAAGCACGGCATCTCGAAGGCGCTGCAGCTTTATGATCCGGCACTGCGCCCGGCACTGAAGGCGGCCGGTTTCCTGACCCGCGACAGCCGCGTGGTGGAACGCAAGAAATACGGTCGCCGCAAGGCACGCCGGAGCTTCCAGTTCTCCAAGCGCTGAGCGTCATCGCGACAACGTATGCCGGAAAAGCGCAGCCCGTGGGTTGCGCTTTTTCATTTTGGCGCAGTATCAGGCGATGCAGGTATTGTTGCAGTCGGCAGGGCAGTCATTGTTACCATGAAATACAGACGCGAGATTGACGGCCTGCGCGCCGTGGCGGTTGTACCGGTGATCCTGTTTCACGCCGGGCTGAGCGTGTTTTCCGGCGGTTATGTCGGGGTGGACGTGTTCTTTGTGATCTCGGGCTACCTGATCACCACGATCATCATCACCGAGCGCGACGAGGGGCGGTTCTCGATCCTGCGCTTTTATGAGCGGCGCGCGCGGCGCATCCTGCCGGCGCTGTTTCTGGTGATGGGGCTGTGCCTGCCTTTTGCCTGGTTCTGGCTGCCGCCCGAACCTTTCGACGATTTCCTGCGCAGCCTGGCCTATGCGGCGCTGTTCATCTCGAATGTGCATTTCCTTGAAAATACGGGCTATTTCGCCGAGGCCGCAGAGCTGCGCCCGCTGCTGCACACCTGGAGCCTTGCCGTCGAGGAGCAGTATTACGTGGTGTTCCCGCTGCTTCTGGCGCTGCTGGGCGCGTTCGGGCGGCGCAAGCATATCGTCGTGATCGGGCTGCTGGCGGCGGCGTCGCTGGCCTTGAGCGAATGGGGCTGGCGCAACTATCCCGAGGAGAATTTCTTTTTCACGCTGTCGCGCATGTGGGAGCTTTTTGCCGGGTCGATCTGTGCCTTCATCGTGTTTCGCCGCAAGCTTGAACCCAATGGCGCGCTGGCGACGCTTGGCCTTGGACTGATCGTTTATTCCATCTTCTTTTACGACGGGGCGGTGCCGTTCCCATCGGTCTATGCGCTGGCACCTGTGCTTGGCACCTGTCTGGTGCTGCTGTTTGCGACCCAAGGCACGATGGTGGCGCGGCTTTTGTCGATGAAACTGCCGGTCGCGATCGGCCTTATCAGTTATTCGGCCTATCTGTGGCATCAGCCGCTGCTGGCCTTCGGGCGGGCGCGCTCCATGCATGAACCGGCGCTTTGGCTGTTGCTGGCGCTGGGGCTGGCGAGTTTCGGGCTGGCGGCGTTGAGCTGGCGCTTTGTCGAGCAGCCGTTTCGCGCCGGGCCGAACAAGCTTTTGCGCGGGCGCATGGCGCTGTTTGGCGTGAGCGGCGTCGGGATCGCCGCTTTTGCGGCCTTCGGTTTCGTGGGGATGGATCAGAACTGGGCCGAAGCGCGCTATGACAAGCGGATGCCGCCATTCTACAAGAGCATCATCACCAGCATGAAGGGCCATAATCTGACGCGGGCCTGCTATGTCGGCATCAAGAACGACGAGATCCGGGCCACGCGGTTCTGCACGGTTTACGACGGCGAAGGGCCAGGCGAGACGATTGCGGTCTTCGGCGACAGCCATGCGCAGGCGATCCTGCCCGCTTTTGAGGCCTATGCCGAGGAAAGCGGCGCGCGGATCGTCAAATCCGGGCTTGGCGGCTGCCCGCCGCTGATCGGAGCCTATGTGGCCGGGGGCAATTACAGTCTTGGCACCTGTCATGAGCTGTCGCAGGATCAGGCCGCCTACGTGGTGCAGAACGACGTCACGACGGTTGTTCTGGTCGGGCGCTGGTCGCTTTATGCGCAGGGTGGATATGACAATGACGGGCGCCATTTCCTGTTGAATTCCGAGCCCAGCCCGCAGCTGGATGGCCGGGAAGCCTCGTTCGAGGTGCTTGCACAGACGCTGCCGTCCACGGTGGATTTCTACCGCAGGCTCGGCGTGCGCGTGATTGTCGTCGAGCAACTGCCCGAAATGCAGGTGCATCCGCGGCGCGGGATTTATGCGGCGGTCTCGCGCGGGGATACGCCCGAAGAGGCGACGGATGTTTTCAAAGCATCGGCCCTGCCGGTTGCCGAGCATGACGCGTTGCAGGCGAAGGCACGGTCGGTCTTTGCCGGGCTTCAGGGGGCCGAGGTGGTGGACCTGTCCGGGGTGCTGCGCAAGGGCGACGCCTATCACTGGTTCATCGACGGGCGCGCGGCCTATAGCGATCTGGATCATGTGTCGGCCTATGGCGCGTCGCTTTTGCAGGCGCAAATGGCCGAAATCCTGTCGCGGCAGTGAACCGGGTCAGTCATCGGGCGCGATGAGGCCAAGGCCGCGCAGGTAGATGCCGATGCCGCTTTCCAGAAGGTCCTCGGGGGGGAAGGGCGAGGCGGTTCCGGGAGAATTGCGCGCGAAAAGTTCGACCACGCCATGCGACATCGCCCAGATATGGGCGCTGAACATCGCGGCGGGGGGGCGTTTTTCGGGCGCGATATGCTGGCTCAGCTCTTCGGCGGCGCGTTCGATCACGGCACGCGCGCGGGATGCTTCATGCGCAAGTTCGGGGGTGCGGTTGACCGAGATGCCGCTTTCGAACATCGCGATATAATGACCGGGATACTGGCGCGCGAAGGCGAGGTAAGCGCGCCCCGTGGCCTCGAAGCTGGCGAGCGCTGAGGGCTGGCCCTTTTCATAGGCATAGCGCATGACATCCGCGAAGATCGCGTAGCCTTGGCGCGCGGCCTCGGCGATGAGGTCCTCGCGACCCGCGAAATGGCGATAGACGGCGGCCGGAGTCACGCCCGCCTGCTTGGCGGCCTCCGATAGGGTGAACCCGGCGGGGCCGCGTGTTTCGATCAGGCCAAGCGCGGCCTCGACCAGCGCCTGACGCAGGTTGCCATGGTGATAGCCGCGTTTAGACATCCCATATCTCGGGGCCGCCGCAAATCAGCGGATCGGGTTTGCCAAGGGCACGCGGGTCCTTGCGGGCGTAATCCACCTTGGACAGCACATGGCGCAGCGCCTCGATGCGGGCGCGGCGTTTGTCGTCCGAGCGGATGATCGTCCACGGCGCGTGATCGCTATGGGTGCGATCAAAGGTTTCGCGGATGGCGTCGCTGTATTCATCCCATAGGCGCAGCCCCTCGACGTCGATGCGGCTGAGTTTCCATTGCTTGAGAGGGCTGGCTTCGCGCTTGAGGAAGCGGCGCAGCTGTTCGGCGCGCCCGACATTGAGCCAGAATTTCACGAGGTGAATGCCCTCATCCACAAGCATCCGTTCGAAATCGGGGGTTTGAGCGAAGAAATGCGCGCGTTCCGAATCCGTGCAGAAGCCGAAGACCTTTTCGACGACGCCACGGTTATACCAACTGCGGTCATAGAACACGAGGTCACCGCCTGCGGGCAGATGGTCGATATAGCGCTGGAAATACCATTGGGTCGCCTCGGTGTCCGAGGGTTTGGGCAGCGCCACCACCCGCGCGCCGCGCGGGTTGAGATATTCGCGGAAACGTTTGATCGTGCCGCCCTTGCCGGCGGCGTCGCGCCCCTCGAAGACGATGGCGATGCGCGCGCCGCTTTCCTTGGTCCAGGCCTGCAATTTGACAAGCTCGACCTGAAGCGCCTCGAGCTCCTTCTCGTAATGCTTGCGCGGCAGGCGCTCGGAATGGGGATAGCCGGGGTCGAGTATATCGTCCTTGTCCGCGCGCCGGATCGCGTTGCGGATCGGTTCCGGGGCGTCATTGGCGAAGAAGGAGGAAATCGCGCCGTCGAATGGGAGCTCCATGAGCCTCTCCTTTTTTGGGGATTACTATGACGGGTCAGTCGGCGGGGTGCAATCCGGCGCGCCGTGCGGCGCGGTCAATGGCGGCAACGACGCTGTCCTCGTTCGCGTGATGGGGCATGTGGCCGGTGCCGGGCAGCCGGGCGAGATTGGCGGCGTCAAGCTGGCGCGCCAGCGGCTCGGCGTGGATGTGCAGCCCGACGGTGGTGTCGGCGCTGCCATGGACAAGTTCGATCGGCAGATCGAGCGTATCGAGCGCGGGTTGCAGGGCGGTGATCTGGTCAAGCAGCTGCGCGCGTTGCAGGGCGTTGGCGCGCAGGCTGTCGCGGCGCAGGGTGAGCGGCGCGCCGATATGGGCGATATAGTCCGGCGGCACCGGGTCGGGCTGAAAGATCGACTCGACCGCGCGCTCGACCCGGTCGTCATGCACGAAGGCGGTGAGGAACGGGATCACCAGCGGCCCCAGGACCGGGTGTGAAAGCACCCTGTAATAAAGCGAAAGATCGCTTTCCCAGGGCTTGGCCGGAGAGGCCAGCGGCACCAGCGCGGCGATGTGGCCGGGCCGATGCACCGCCCAGGCCAGCGCCACCGCGCCGCCATAGGAATGGCCCAGCACGATGGGTTTCTTGATGCCTATCTGGCGCGCGGCATCCGACAGAAGCTCGGCCTGCTGGCGGATGCTGGCGCCGCTGCGGTTGATCCGGTCGCTGTAGTCCAGACCGGGGCGGTCAAAGACCGTGACGCGGTAGCGTTTGGCAAGGCGCGGCGCGAGGCTGTAGGTCATGTCGCGCAGATTGCCGCTGGCGCCGTGGATCAGCACGATATCCGGCCCGCTGCCCATGCTGAGCGCATGGACCCGGTGGCCGTTCACATCAAGGATGCGGCCCTCGGGCGGAAAGGCGGCTTCGGCGCGGGCCTCGTGGGCAAGGGCGAGCAGTTGCGCAACAACCCAGAGCAGAGCCAGCGCGAGCAGACAGGCAAGGGCGATCCTAACGGCCAACGGCATGAAGATCGAAGGGCGTTGTCTGGTAAATCTGGTTGATCCAGTTGCCGTAAAGCAGATGCGCATGGCTGCGCCAGCGGTTCTGCGGCGGGCGCGCGGGATCGTCACCGGGATAGTAATTGCAGGGCAGGGCGACCGGCGTGCCATTGTTCACGTCGCGATCATATTCCTGCTTGAGCGTGTCGCTGTCATATTCAAGGTGGTTGAAGATGTAGAGCGCGCGATGCGCGGCATCCTCGACCAGGCAGGGACCGACCTCGTCACTGTGCAGAAGGATGTCGAGATCGGGTACGGATTCGATCTCGTCGCGGCGCATCTCGGTCCAACGGCTGACGGGGATCACGCAATCATCCGAGAATCCGCGCAGATAGGGCGATGCGGGCGCCATGTTGCGATGGCGGAAGCAGCCGAAAGCCTTTTCATCGAGCAGGTGTTTTTGCACGCCGTGCAGATAGTTCATCATCGCCATGCCGCCCCAGCACACACCAAAGGTGGAATGCACATGGGTCCGGGTCCAGTCGAACACCTGGCAAAGCTCGCTCCAGTAGGTGACCTCGTCAAAAGGCAGATGCTCGATCGGGGCGCCGGTGATGATAAGCCCGTCGAATTTTTCGCCGCTGGCCAGCACATCCGAGAAGGGGCGGTAGAAACTGCGCATGTGGTCGGCGGCGGTGTTGCGGGTGCGATGCTCGCTCATGCGTATGAGGCTGAGTTCGATCTGAAGCGGTGTCGCGCCGATCAGGCGGGCGAACTGGTTCTCGGTCTGGATCTTCTTGGGCATCAGGTTCAAAAGCCCGATGCGCAGCGGGCGGATATCCTGACGGTCGGCCTGATCCTCGGTCATGACCATGACACCTTCGCGCGTCAGCACGTCGAAGGCAGGCAGGTCGGCGGGGATCTTGATGGGCATTTGCGTTCAGTCCTTGCGTTGACGGTCAGCTGCGGCGCGCGAGAGCGGTGGCAATCAGGGTTTCAAAGGCGTCGGCATCACGGGTGGCGCCGACCTCGTCGGCGGTGATGGTGACACCCCAGCGGGCCATCGATTCATAGCGGGGTTGGCGATGGGCCAAGGCGCGCGCATAGGTCCAACGGATGAAAGCATCCGGATCAACTTCGTCCGCTTGAACTTTGTTTTCACGTAGATATTCATCCCAAGCCGCGTCAAGGAATTCGGGCTGGTAGGCCATCGGCTTGGGGGCGCGGTCAAAGCGGCGGATCAGTTCCTGAGTGTGCGCCTCGGAGCCTTCGATATGGATCAGCAGGCAGTGGCGCGAAAGTTCACGCAGAAGCGGATCGTCGGGATCGTCGCCATCCACCCATTCGCATATGGAGCCGCCGGTATCGCAGACGAAATGCGGATAGCCGTAAAGCCGCTCGGCACGCGAGATGAAATGCGCGGTATCCTGAAGCGCCGCGATTTCGGCATGGCGGAACTGTTCCTGCCGTCGGCGGTATTCGTCGATGGGAAAGCCGCCCTTGGCGGGGTCGCCCGGCTTGCCCAGATAGGTCGAGACCGGCGCCAGGTTGTCGAAGGTGATGTTGGAGCCGATATAGATCGAGTCGGTCAGCAGAAGGTCGCGCAGGAACGGCACCTTCATGGCGTGGGCCTTGGCGTTGTCGGCGATCAGTTCGCCCATGTAGCGGGTGCCGATCCGGTAATCGATCGAGTAATGGAACCAGTCGCCGGACTCGCGCAGCATGTTCGACAGATGCGTCTTGCCAAGCCCCGACATCCCGAAAAACAGGACGCGCTTGTGGCTGGCGTCGCGCCAGGCCTGAGCGGATTGATAGATCATGGGCGGATCCTTTCTGCCGGGTTGTGGTAGCCAGCGGCGCGGGGCAGGTCAATGGCAAGCGGGGCGCAACGAAAAACCCCGCCCGAGTGATCGGGCGGGGCGGTAACTGCCGGGATGGCGCGGATCAGTAGTTCCAGCCGACCTTCACACCGACACCGATGGCCGAGTTGTCGGTGAATTGCGGGCGCAGCGGCCCGATGGCGGTGGTTGCATCGCCGATCCAGGTGTAGTTGACGCCGGTCGAGACCGAGAAGTTCTCGTTCTTGTAGCGCGCGCCGACGGTGACGCCGAACTTGCCGCTGGTGGGGCCGAGGTTCGAAACCGGGGTGACCGAGTCGCCGTCCTCATAGGTCATCGAGAGTGAACCGCTCCAGGTATCGGTGAAGCGCCGGCCCACACCCATCGTGTAGGTGACGGTGTCGTCGTTATAGGACAGAAAGGCATTGCCCGTCGCGCCGCGATAGATCAGCGGGTCGATGGTGAACTCGCTCCATTCCACCCAGCGGACGCCGCCGAAGACCAGCGTGTCCTTGGCGATGCCGGTCTGGAAATCCAGGTTGACCGATTGCGGGGTCTCGACCTCGGTCTTCGTGACAAGGGCGGTGACCGGTGCTGTCAGGTTTTCAAGCGTGGTATGCGAGGTCTTGACCTTGGAGTTGTAGGTCAGCGACACGCGCAGCGCGATATCGGGGCGTTCATAGGATGCGCCCGCCAGGTAGCCCACGCCGTAATCCGCATCCGCCACGGCGTTGTAGCCGGCGACGATGGGGAAATTCGCGCGCGCCTCGAGGCGCTGCACACGCAGGCCGCCGTGAACGCCAAAGCCGTTATCCATGCGATAGCGCAGCACGCCCGTCACCGCGGCGGTTTCCAGCGTGGCGCTGCTTGTGGCCAGCGGATAGGGCACGTTGGCGCTATACTGGACATCCGCACCGAAGGGCTGGTCGAAGATGACCGCGTAGCTGAGATTGTCGTTGATCTGCTGTTTGTAGGCCGCGCCGACCTGCCAGTAGGGGTTGGTCATGTTGCCCGACGGCAGGCCCAGCAGGTTGCCCGAGACCGAGGGCGTGACCGTTCCGAAGCTCAGCTCGGCGTAATTCCCTTGCTCGAACAGGGCCGAAAGCGACTGCCCGGAGCGGTCGACACCGCCAGCATAGGCTGCGCCCGAAGCGGCGCAGAGTGCTGCGGCGGTGATGATGGTTCTTGTCATTGAGTTGCCTCCTCCGAATTTCCGGGAATGCTATCTGGTGGGCTTAAGGGGTCAATCTTTGACGCGGCGTCAGTTACGCCACGTCAGAAAAAGGTGGTGCGAGAGCAACACTTAGCCCCATATCATGGCAAAATTATGCACGATCAACGGGTTCTGGCCACGCCTTGGCGCCCCTTGCGCGTCTCGGACCAGAGATTGAGGTAGTTCGCGCCAAAGATGATTGCGGCCCCCAGAATCACGAAAGGGTTGATTGGCTCATTGTAAAACAGCAGGCCGATCACCGCGATCAGCGGCAGGCGGGCGAAATCGACAGGGCTGACCAGCGTCGCAGGCGCGATGGAGAGCGCCGTCGTCAGACAGAAATGCGCCATCAGACCGCCGCTGGCGATCACTATCAGCCAAGGCAGGGACACTGCCGAGGGCAGGGCGATATCGCCGTCGATCCCGGCGCAGATGAGGCCGAACAGGCTTTGGCTGAGGGTCATCCAGAAAAGAATGCAGGTGAGGGTCGCACCGCGCGTCAGCACCTTGGTCGCCAGGATCGACCCGGCAAAGCCGATGGCGGCGCCCATCGCCGCAAGCGTGCCGATATTGAGCGTGTCGGGGCTGGGCCGGGCGACGATCAGGATCCCGATGAAGCCAAGGCAGGCCGCCAGCACCCGCACCCGCGTCAGTTTTTCGCCGAGCACCAGCGGCGACAGGATCAGCACCCAGAGCGGCGAGGTGAATTCCAGCGCGAAGACCTGCGCGAGCGGTATCATCGTGATCGCATAGAACCAGAGATTCTGCCCGGTGAAGTGAAAAACATTGCGCACCAGATGCAGGCCGGGTCGGCGCGCGTCGATATGGCGCCACGCGCCTGTCGCGCGCGCGACCACGACCACCAGCAAGAGGCCGATCACACTGCGATACATCATGATTTCAAAGGTATCGAGCTCGAAGCTGACCGAACGCCCGCCCACGGCCATGGCCGAAAAGGACACCACCGCGCCCAGCATCCAGAGCGCGGCGCGCAGCACGTCGGCGGGATCGGCCTTGAGGGGGTCGGGAACGCTGGGCGTCATTCCCACTCGATGGTGCCGGGGGGCTTGGAGGTCACGTCATAGGTGACGCGGTTGATGCCCTTCACCTCGTTGATGATGCGCGTTGCGGTCTCGCCCAGGAATTCATGGCTGAACGGGTAGTAATCCGCCGTCATCCCGTCGACCGAGGTCACGGCGCGCAGCGCGCAGGCATAGTCATAGGTGCGCCCGTCGCCCATCACGCCGACGGTGCGCACCGGCAGGATGGCGACGAATGCCTGCCATATCTCGTCGTAAAGCCCGTGCTTGCGGATCTGGTCGATATAGACCGCATCGGCCTTGCGCAGGATCTCGAGTTTGTCGCGGGTGATCGCGCCGGGGCAGCGGATGGCGAGGCCGGGGCCGGGGAAGGGATGGCGCCCGATAAAGGAGGTCGGCAAGCCCAGTTCATGGCCAAGCGCGCGCACCTCGTCCTTGAAGAGTTCGCGCAGCGGTTCGACCAGCTTGAGCCCCATCTTTTCGGGCAGACCGCCCACATTGTGATGGCTCTTGATCGTCACCGAAGGCCCGCCCGAGAAACTGACGCTTTCGATCACGTCCGGGTAAAGCGTGCCCTGCGCCAGAAATTCGGCGCCGTCGATATTGCCGGCGTATTTCTGGAACACGTCGATGAACAGCCGACCGATTGTTTTTCTTTTTTCTTCCGGGTCACTTACGCCTTCAAGTTCACCCAAAAACAATTCCGCCTCATCGGCATGGATCAGCGGGATATTGTAATGGTCGCGGAACATCGTGACCACTTCGTCGGCCTCGTTATGGCGCAGCAATCCGTGATCGACGAAGACGCAGGTCAGCTGATCGCCGATCGCCTCGTGAATCAGAACCGCCGCCACCGATGAATCAACGCCGCCCGACAGCCCGCAGATCACCTGCTTGTCGCCGACCTGCTCGCGGATCTGGCGGATCGCCTCGTCGCGGTAGGCGGCCATGGTCCAGTCGCCCTTGAACCCGGCGAGGCGGATGAAATTTTCGTAAAGCGTCTTGCCGTTGGGTGTGTGGTGGACCTCGGGGTGGAACTGCACGGCAAAGAAGTTGCGCGACAGATCGGCGGTGATCGCGAAGGGCGCATGGGGAGAGGTGCCATAGACCTCGAATCCGGGCGCAAGCTGGCTGACATGGTCGCCATGGCTCATCCAGACCTGTTCGCGATCCTCGAGGAACCAGCCGGTCAGAAGGTCGATGCGCGATTCGGAGGGGCTGACATAGGCGCGCCCGAATTCCGAGGTGCCATGGCCGCGTTCGACCCGGCCGCCCAGCATTTCCATCATCACCTGCTGACCATAGCAGATCCCGAGGATCGGCACGCCAAGGTCGAACACTTTTTCCGGCGGGCGCGGCGAGCCCTCGTCGATCACGCTGGCAGGCCCGCCCGAGAAGATCACGGCGCGCGGCGCGAATTCGTCGAGAAACGCGTCGGTGACGTTCTGGAAGGGGTGGATTTCGCAATAGACGTTCAGCTCGCGCAGGCGGCGCGCAATCAGCTGCGTCACCTGGCTGCCGAAGTCTATGATGAGAAGGCGGTCATGCGATGTCTGGCTCATGCATTGCCTAGTAGGACGCAGCCGCGCATTGCGCAAGACCCGGCGAGAATTCCGCCGGATTCGGCGGTTCTGACGCCGCGCATGTCGCTTTAGCCCCCAATGCGGCGCAAATCTCTGATGAGGGAGGGCGGTGCTGCGCTAAGGATGCCCCGAGATGTCCCGAACACCGGGGCGATTCAGGACCTTTCGGGGGGAATGCATAACATGGTCGAAGCAACAGCCCGCAGACGTGGACGAGGGGGCGGAGGTGCCGCGCGCCGCGCCGAGCGCACCGCCGTCAGCATCGAGACCGCGCGATTCATCGAGCGCAACGTCCCGCTTTACGAGATCCTCGACGAGGCGGCGCTGGAGACCATCGAGGCCAATGCCGAGATCATCCTCGAAGAGATCGGGGTGAATTTCGTCGAAAATCCCCGCGCGCTGGAACGCTGGCGCGAAGCGGGGGCCGATGTGCAGGGCGAGCGGGTGCATATCCCGCGCGGGCTTGCGCGCAAGCTGTGTGCGACCGCCCCGTCGCGCTTTACCCAGCATGCCCGCAACAGCGCGCGCAATGTCGAGATCGGCGGCAACACGCTGGTCTGCGCACCGATCTACGGGCCGCCCTTCGTGCGCGATATGGAAGGCGGTCGCCGCTATGCCACGATCGAGGATTTCCGCAAGTTCGTGAAGCTGGGCTACATGTCGAAATGGCTGCACCATTCGGGCGGCACGGTCTGCGAACCCACCGACGTGCCGGTGAACAAGCGCCATCTGGACATGCTGCATGCCCATATGACACTGAGCGACAAGCCTTTCATGGGGTCGGTCACCGATCCCAGCCGCGCCCAGGACAGCGTCGAGATGTGCGAAATCCTGTTCGGTAAGGACTTCGTGCAGGACAACACGGTGATGACCTCGCTCATCAACATCAACTCGCCGATGACCTTCGACGAGGTGATGATGGGGGCGCTGGAAATCTACGCTCAGAACAATCAGGCCTGCATCGTGTCGCCCTTCATCGTCGGCGGCGCGATGGCGCCGGTGTCGGTCATGGGGACGCTGACCCAGGTGATGGCCGAGGTGCTGGCCGGGATCGCCTACAGCCAGCTGGTGCGCCCCGGCGCACCGGTGATCTTCGGCGCCTTCGTCAGTTCGATCGACATGAACAGCGGCGCCCCCACCTTCGGCACGCCCGAGGCCAGCCAGATCATCTATGGCGCCGGTCAGCTGGCGCGCCGCATGGGCCTGCCATTCCGTTCGGGCGGAAGCCTGTGCGGGTCCAAGCTCCCCGATGCGCAGGCGGCCTATGAAACCGCCAACACCCTCAACGCGGTGATGCTGGGGGGCGTGAACTTCATGCTGCACAGCTGTGGCTGGCTTGAAGGCGGGCTTGTCGCGGGCTTCGAGAAATTCGTGATGGATGCCGACCAGCTTGGCGCGCTGCACCGCTTTGCCGAGGGCATTCCCACCGATGAAAACGGCCAGGCGATGGATGCCATCCGCGAGGTCGGGCCGGGCGGCCATTATCTGGGCTGTGCCCATACACAGGCCAATTTCAAGCAGGCATTCTGGCGGTCCGACGTTCTGGATTACAAGCCGTTCGAGACATGGCACGAAGAGGGCGAGCGCGACACCATGCTGCTGGCCAATGCCAAGATGCACCAGATGCTGACCAACTATCAGCAGCCGGCCCTTGATCCGGCCATATCCGAGGCGCTCGACACCTATATCGCCGCGAAAAAAGCCTCGATGGCGGACGCCTTCACCTGAGGATGTCGCCCGTCGCGGCGGCTTGCGCGGCGCGCAGCAGGCGGGCCTCGCCCATCATCGCGATCAGCAGATCCACATGGAGCGTGACGCGATAAGAGGCGTCGCGCTCCTTGCGCGTGCGCTCGATCGCGGCTTCCAGGGCCATGAGGTCGATCAGGGCGGGGCCACTGCGCGGCAGCGGGCCATAGCCCAGATGCCGGGGAAGATGCGTGCTGCGCCGGTATTCAGGCAGGCCAAAGCGGGCCGCACTGATCAGAAGGCGGGGGCGGCGCAGATCCGCCATGGCCGAAAGAATGTCTTTCATCGCATGTCTCCGTTATCATCAGGGGATTTCTTTTACACAACCTTAACGGGTGTTGCGTGATCGTCCGTTTATGCGCGCGCTGCGCTATGGTTTTGTTTAGGTTTCGGAAACAAGTGTTGATGAATATGCGGTAATTAACGAACTGGTAACACTTACCCGCATAGGTTGTGGATAAACCTGTGGATAACTGGCTCGAACAGCCAGGGTCATGACTTTGGAGGGATGAGGTGAGAGGCGATTCCGGGGGCGATGAGCCGTTGGCGGGGGTGCCGGGCTGGCTGCCCCAGTCCGCGCGATACTACCTGGCCCATATTGAGGCGGGAACCCCGATCCGGGCGCTGGCGCGGCGCGCGGGCTGCCATGCCTCTACGGTGCTGCGCCAGATCCGCGCCTGCGAGGCAAAGCGCGACGACATCCTGGTGGACGCAGCACTTCGGCGTCTTGGGCAGCGGGTGCCACGCGGCCCCGGCCGACATGGATTGATCAAGGAGACCTGGGACATGGACGGACGATTGGACAAGGACGGCGCATTGCCCACCGAGGAACGGCTGAGCGTCGAGGCCCGGCGCATCCTGCGCCGCTTATGCGAGACAGGGGCGGTGCTGGCAGTGGCGGCGGATATGGAAAAGGCCGTGGTGCTGCGCGACAATGGCAGCGGCGAAACCAGCCGCGCGGCGGTGGTGGAGCGTGCTGTCGCCGAGGCGATGGCCCTGAAGCAATGGATCGCCTGCGAGACGCCGGGGCGGGTGTCGCGTTACCGGATCACGGCGGCGGGGCGGGGTGAAATCCAGCGGATGCTGGGCGCGGACGAAACCGATCCGCACGGCTGCGCCGAGGCGCCGCGCGTTTTTGCGGGGCCTGCGCGGGCGGTCGGCGTGCAAGACCCGCCCACATCCCGGCGCATCCGTTATGGCGCCGGAGAAACGCCGCTGATTGCACTGGCGCGGCGGCGCGACCGTGACGGGCAGCGCTTTCTTTCCGCCGATCTTGTGCGGGCGGGTGAGCGGTTGCGCGAGGATTACGAGCTTTCCGGCCTCGGCGCGCGCCGCGATGCGCCCTGGGACCGCTTTGTCATGGAGGACATGGCCCATCCCGAGGGGCTGTCGCGCACGCAGGTTCTGGCACGCGCAAGGGTGCTGGGAGCGCTGCGCGATCTGGGGCCGGGGCTGGGCGATGTGGCGCTGCGCTGCTGTTGTTACCTTGAAGGACTGGAAACGGCGGAAAAGCGCATGGGATGGTCCGCGCGTTCGGGCAAGATCGTGCTGCGCATCGCGCTGCAAAGGCTCAAGCGGCATTACGAGGGGCTGAATGATGGCGGCGGGCTGATCGGCTAGCCGCCGACGATGGCCCCCACCACAAAGGCCACGACCGCGCAGACCGTACCCACCAGCACCGTTTCCCCGATCGAGCGGCTGAGCCGCTCGCGCGTGGCGCTGAAGCGCAAGAGGCCAAGCGCAATCAGCGCGCTCAGCGTGGTGCCGATCGAGATGTAGAAGGTGGTCTGGGTCGGCTCCAGCAGGAAATAGGGCAGGAGTGGCGCCGAACCGAACACCACGAAGGAGATGAAGGTGAAGAACCCGTTGAGCGCGGCGTTGTCCTCGTCGGGGTCCTGCATGCCGAATTCATAGGTCATCATCAGGTCCGCCATGACCTGCGGATGGCGCGACAGGATGGCGGTGGTGGTGTCGGCCTCGCCGGCGGGCAGGCCGCGCTGGCGCAGGATCTCGAACAGTTCCATGCGCTCCTGTTCGGGGTCCTCGGCGATGGCGCGCAGTTCGTTGTTGCGCTGTGCGCGGTAAAGATCGTGCTGCGAGCGCGCCGACAGGAATTCGCCAAGGCCCATGCTGACCGCGTCGGCAAAAAGGTTCGCCAGCCCGAAGACCAGCACCGCGATGCCGCCGATCTGCGCGACGCCTTCCGCCGCCGCACCAGCGAAACCGGCGACGATGGCGAAGGTGGTGACGATCCCGTCATTGCCGCCATAGACGATCTGCTTGAGAAACTCCTGCGTTCTGCCCAAGGCATGGGCATCGCGCCTGTGCGCCTGCCAATCCATGTCGTGAATCCCCGTGCCTTGTTGCGCGCCCAATGTCTGGCGCGCACAATAATCAAGGTGACGCTGGCCGCAACCGGGGACGTGGTCAAAGCCCCCGATGATGGCCGCCGTCCGGCAGCGCGCTGTGGCGCGCGGGAACTGGAACTTGCCTTCGCCATGGTCTATGGTCTGCCTTGCAAGCCAATGATGTGCGGGGACGATTCCGTGAAAGATCTGAAGATTCCGGGCCAACGCCATCCTGAAAAGGCCCATCGCCCGGACAATGCGCAACCCCGGAAACCCGACTGGATCCGCGTCAAGGCGCCGACCGGGCAGGGCTATCGCGAGACCCATAAGATCATGCGCGAGCATAATCTCGTGACGGTCTGCGAAGAGGCGGGCTGCCCCAATGCCGGCGAATGCTGGAGCGCGGGCCACGCCACCATGATGATCATGGGCGATATCTGCACGCGCGGCTGCACCTTCTGCAATGTGGCCACCGGCAAGCCGCAGGCGCTCGATGTGTTCGAGCCGGGCCGCGTGGCGGATGCGGTCCAGAAGCTGGGGCTGAACCACGTGGTCATCACCAGCGTTGATCGCGACGATGTGGAGGATGGCGGCGCCGAGCATTTCGCCCAGACGATCCGCGCCGTGCGCCATCGCAGCCCCGGCACCACGATCGAGATCCTGACCCCCGATTTCCTGCATTGCGATCCTTCGGTTCTGGAAACCGTCGTCGCGGCCAAGCCCGACGTGTTCAATCACAATCTGGAAACGGTGCCCTCGATCTATCCTTCGGTGCGCCCCGGCGCGCGCTATTTCCACTCGCTGCGCCTGTTGCAGCGCGTCAAGGAGATCGACCCGGCCATGTTCACCAAGTCAGGGATCATGGTGGGACTGGGCGAAGACCGCCAATCCGTGCATCAGGTGATGGACGACATGCGCGCCGCCGACATCGATTTCCTGACCATCGGCCAGTATCTGCAACCCACGCCCAAGCACCACGCGGTTGAACGTTTCGTTCATCCCGACGAATTCGCAGCCTATGAAAAGGCGGCCTATGGCAAGGGGTTCCTGATGGTCTCGGCGACGCCGCTGACGCGTTCAAGCTATCACGCGGGCGATGATTTCGCGCGCCTGCGGGCCGCGCGTCTGGCCAAGCTGGGCTGAGCCCCGGCACATACAGGCCACGAAAGAAGAACGCCCCGCCAGAAGACTGACGGGGCGTTGTTTTTCAGCATTGCGAGCTGCGCGGGGTCAGCTGCCCCAGGTGCGCACCGGCCCGCAATCCATATGCACGAAATTCGAGCCCGAATACCGCCCGACACCGCCACCGCGGCACGCCTTGGCGGCATTGTACATTTGCCTGACCGAACGCGAGCCGAGCCGCAGATCGGCGGCCTGACCCTGAAGGTGGCGTGAATTCTTGGCGACGCCACCCGAGCGGCGGCGCAGCATGGCGTTGGTCTGCGGGCTGCGATAGCCCGACAAAAGCATGTAGGGTTCGTTCACATCAAGAAGCCCATGCGCCGCCGCCATGATGTCGATCGTGCGCAGGTCGATATTGTGAACGTCATTCGTGCGCCAGTCGCGCATGAACAATGCGATCTCGCGCACGGCGTCGCGGATATAATCACCTTCGATCCAGTAGATCGTGTCGATGCTTTCGCCGGTGCGCGGCGAGGTCATCTTGATACGCCGGATATCCCCGGCACCGCGAAGAAACCCTGCTGCATTGCTGAAGGTCGGGGCGGCCATAACCGCGGAGGCTGCGAAAGCACCCATTACCGCGCGCCGCGTCATGCTCATCGAGCTGTGGTTCGTCATTGTAAGTCGCGCCTGTCCCGTCGCTTGCTTTTTTAGCGCCCGCCTGCCAGCGGACTGTGCCAATTCGATCCCCAAGTGCTGCCTTTGTATTGCATATCCGGAATCAGGGGCCAAGTGCGTTTTGACCCAGGTTCCCATTTTCAAGTTTTTTCGGCAGTTTTTTGCGCAAATCACGAAACTGTGCCCGCTTTGCGCCAGTGGCGATGCGTTTTCGCCGCATAAGGCGGGCCGTTTGGCGACCTCTTCAAAATTTGAATGGACAAGAACCGTGGAGCACATGCGAGTATTTAAACCTCGAACTGTGAATAAACTTTTACGGGGAACCGCGATGTTTTCGATCTTTGCCACCCGCATCCGGGCGGTCTTGCTGAGTGTCGGTCTGTGTCTTGGTCTGATCGGATATTGGAACGCGCCGGCGCAGGCGCAGGTGACGGCGTTCAAGCAGGCCGTCGCCGAAGCGGCCGCGCGCGACCGCGATCTGGCGGCGTTCTATCGCGATAACGGCTATCAGCCGGTCTGGACCGGGTCTTCGGCGGCGGACCGCGAACGGCGCGCCGCGCTGTTCGGGGCGATCGAGATCGCCGGCAGCCACGGGCTGCCGGTGGCGCGCTACGATGCCGAAGGGCTGATGGCGCGGCTGAAATCGGCGCGCTCCCCGCGCGACGCGGGCCTGGCAGAGGTCGAGATGAGCCGCACCTTCCTGCGCCTTGCACGCGAAATGCAGACCGGCGCGCTGATCCCCGGCCAGGTTGACGGCGATATCAAGCGCCAGGTTCAATATCGCGACCGCACCTCCTATCTGACGAGCCTGATCCAGAGCAACCCGCGCGCCTATTTCCGTGCGCTGCCGCCGCGCAGCAACGAATATGCGCGGCTTATGAAGGAAAAGATGCGGCTGGAGTCGCTGGCGCAAACCGGCGGCTGGGGGCCGAAGGTGCCGGGTGATGCGCTCAAGCCCGGCCAGTCGGGCGCCGCCGTGGTGGCGCTGCGCGACCGGTTGATCGCCATGGGCTTTCTTGGTCGTTCGGCGACTCGGACCTATGACGAGGCGATGTTGCTGGCGGTGCAGCGATTCCAGACGGCGCACGGGCTGACGCCCGATGGCGTGGCCGGTGCGAGCACCATCAAGGAGATCAATGCGACCGTGACCGACCGCCTGAAATCGGTGCTGGTGGCGATGGAGCGCGAACGTTGGCTGAACCAGCCGCTTGGCGAGCGCCATATCCTCGTGAACCTTACGGATTTCCATGCCCGTATCATCGACCACGGCAACGTGACCTTCGAGACCCGCGTCGTGGTCGGCAAGAATACCGGCGACCGGCGCAGCCCGGAATTTTCGGATGTGATGGACCACATGGTGATCAATCCGACCTGGCATGTGCCGCGCTCGATCGCGGTCAATGAATACCTGCCGCAGATGCAGCGCAACCGCAACGCCGTCAGCCACCTGCGCCTTTACAACAGCCGCGGACAGCAGGTCAGCCGCGGGGCGATCAACTTCAACGCCTATAACGCGCGCACATTTCCCTTTGCCATCAAGCAGCCACCATCACAGCGCAACGCGCTCGGGCTGGTGAAATTCATGTTCCCCAACAAATACAACATCTACCTGCATGATACGCCGGCAAAGAACCTGTTCGAGCGCGAGAAACGCGATTACAGCCATGGCTGCATCCGCGTGCAAAAACCCTTTGAGCTGGCCTATGAACTTCTGGCGCCTCAGGAAGCCGACCCGCAGGGTAAATTCCATTCAATACTGAACACGGGACGCGAGAAGCGGGTGGACCTTGAACGCGAGGTGCAGGTGCATATCATCTACCGGACCGCTTTCACCGCGGCCAAGGGCCATATGCAGTATCGCCGCGACGTTTACGGGCGTGACGCAAAGATATGGGATGCGCTTGGCAAGGCGGGGGTTTCGCTGCACGCGGTACAGGGCTAAACCAATCCCCGAACGAAGGGGAGTCCCATGTCCTATACCATCAAGGAAATCGCGCAGGCGCTTGGGGCGACGGCCCTTGGCGCCACCGACCTGGAAATCGACAGCGTGGCCGAGCCCGCTGATGCCGCCGCCAACCAGCTGGCGCTGGCGATGAAGCCTGAATATGCCGGGCAGATTGCCACCGGACAGGCGCGCGCGGCGATGCTCTGGGACGGGGCCGACTGGGAATCGCTGGGCCTCGAGGCCGCCATCGTGGCGCCGCGCCCGCGTTTTGCGCTGGCCGGATTGTCGGCGATGATGGATCCGGGGCAGGGCTGGGGCGCGGGCATTCACCCCTCGGCTGTGGTCGATCCGGGCGCCGAATTGGCCCCCGACGTGAACGTCGGGCCGCTGGCGGTCATCTCATCGGGCGCGCGGATCGGCGCGGGCACGGTGATCGGCCCGCATTGTTTCGTCGGAACCGATAGTTCGATCGGCGAGGGCGGTTTCCTGCGCGAGGGCGTGCGCATCGGTGCGCGCGTGCGGATCGGCGCGCGTTTCCACGCCCAGCCCGGCGCGGTGATCGGGGGCGACGGGTTCTCGTTCGTCACGCCCGAGGTTTCGGGCGTCGAGCGGGCGCGTGAAACCCTTGGCGATCAGGGCGATGTGCAAAAGCAATCCTATGCCCGCATTCACAGTCTTGGCAGCGTCACCATCGGCGACGATGTCGAGATCGGCGCCAATGCCTGCGTCGATCGTGGCACCGTGCGCGACACGCAGATCGGCAACGGCACCAAGCTCGACAACCTTGTACAGGTCGGCCACAACGTCGTTGTGGGGCGCGACACGCTTTTGTGCGGGCAGGTCGGCATTGGCGGCTCGACCGTGATCGGCAACAACGTGGTGCTGGCCGGTCAGACCGGCGTGGGCGACAATCTGTTCATCGGCGACAACGCGATCACCGGCGGCGGCACCAAGGTGCTGGCAAATATTCCCGCCGGTCGAGTCATGCTGGGCTACCCGGCGATGAAGATGGAAAGCCAGATGGAGGTCTACAAGGGCCTGCGCCGCCTCAAGCGGCTGTTCGCGGATGTCGCCGAGCTCAAGAAAACTGTTTCAAACGGCGCTGAGACCAATTAAATCCAACGCGACCAAAGCGGGAAGGCGACACTCATGAGCAGCATCAAGGACCGCGTGACAGGAATTATCGCCGAACAGGCCGTGCTCGACCCGTCGGATGTGACCATGGACAGCACGCTCGAGGATCTGGGGATCGACAGCCTGGGACTGGTCGAAAGCATCTTCGCCATCGAGGAGGAATTCGACATCTCGGTCCCCTTCAACGCCAATGAACCCGAGGCCAGCGATTTCGACATCTCCTCGGTCGCCTCGATCGTCGCGGGGATCGAGAAGCTGATCAAAGAGCAGTCGTGAAACGGGTCGTCATCACGGGCGCGGGCACGATCAACGCGCTTGGCCATAATGTGCCCGACACGCTGGAGGCCATGCGCGAGGGGCGCTGCGGCATCCGTGATCTGGAGTTTCGCGACGTCGAGCGCCTGTCGATCCGGATCGGCGGGCAGGTGCGCGACTATGATCCCGAGGCGCGTTTCAATCGCCAGCAAATGGCGCTTTACGACCGTTTCACCCAGTTCACCCTGATCGCCGCGCGCGAGGCTATCGGCCAGGCCGGGCTTGTCTTTTCGGGCGAGCTGGCGGCACGGGCAGGGGTGGTTCTGGGCAATTCCGGGGGCGGAATGACCACCCTCGATGAGAATTACCGCTCGGTCTATGAGGACGGCAAGAACCGGGTGCATCCTTTCGTGGTGCCCAAGCTCATGAACAACGCCGCCGCCAGCCATGTGTCGATGGAGTTCAACCTCAAGGGGCCAAGCTTTACCGTCTCGACCGCCTGTGCTTCGTCCAACCACGCGATGGCGCAGGCCTTTCAGATGGTGCATGGCGGCATGACCCCGGTGATGATTACCGGCGGCTCGGAATCCATGCTGTGCTTTGGCGGGGTCAAGGCCTGGGAAGGGCTGCGCGTCATGTCGAAGGATGGCTGCCGGCCCTTTTCGGCCAACCGCAACGGCATGGTGCAGGGCGAGGGCGCCGGCATCTTCGTCTTTGAGGAATACGAGCACGCCCGCGCACGCGGCGCGGAAATCCTGGCCGAAGTGGCGGGCTATGCCATGTCATCGGATGCGGCCGACATCGTCATGCCCTCCAAACAGGGCGCATCGCGCGCGATCAAGGGTGCGCTGGCGGATGCGCGGCTGAACTTGTCGGATGTGGGCTATATCAACGCCCACGGCACCGGGACCGCCGCCAATGACAAGACCGAAAGCGCCGCCGTGGCGGATGTGTTCGGCGCCCATGCCGACCGGCTGATGATTTCCTCGACCAAGTCGATGCATGGCCACCTGATCGGCGGCACCGGCGCGGTGGAATTATTGGCCTGCATCATGGCGGTGCGCGACGGTATCGTCGCCCCTACCATCGGCTATGAAGAGCCCGACCCGGAATGCGCGCTTGACGTCGTGCCCAACGAGGCGCGCGAAGCCGATGTCAATGTCGCGCTGTCGAATGCCTTTGCCTTTGGCGGGCTGAATGCGGTGCTGGCGCTCAAGCGTTTCGTCTGACCCGTGCCACGAAAAACGGCGCCGCGTGATCCACGCAGCGCCGTCTTGAAACCGTCTCGCCGTGCCGTCGCGGCAGAACTTCAGTTCTGCATCACTGACACGTTGCTGTAGGCGGCGGTGAATCCGTCAAGCGACACCTTGATATCCACCGTCTGGTCGGGCGCCTGTGCCGGCACGATCTGCAACTGGCCCTCGGCGCCGGCCCTCAAGGCATCGACATCGGCCTGGGTCAGCCCGATCCGGGCAAAACAGCCGACCATCGTGCAGAAGGAATAGGAGTAGGTCTTGGGTCGTCCACCATCGACCGAGATCTTAAGCTCCTCGGGCAACAGCGTGCCAAGCGGCACCACGATGGTCGCCCCGGCGACGGCCTGCGCGCCTTCGGGCAGGCGGAACAGGCTGAACTCTGCGACCGGGTTGCCAGTCTCCTCGATCAGAAGCTGATACATCTGGCAGGGGTCTTCCTCTGCCTCGCTGCGGAAGCACTTGAGCTGCCAGTCGCCGTATTCTTCCTTGATATAAGTGGGGTCCTCCTGGACCGGGCGGCCCGTATCAAGCTGCGGTGCGACATCCGTCGCGGGCTCGGTGGCCTGATCCGCGGCCGTATCCGCGCTTTCGGTTTCGGTCTGCGTATCGGTGGCCGTGTCACTGTCCGTATCCTGCGCGCTCAGCGATGTGCCAAAGGCAAGAAGCGCGATCAAAGGCAAGGTCTGATAAATCTTGGGCATTGAGTCCCCGTGATATTGGTTTTCAAGGTTGCTGGCGCTCTAGCACGGCTTGGCGCCAGTGTCAGGAGAAAAACGAAGCCGCACAAGTGGTTCAAGGCGAAAAATCGCCATTCGGAGTCACCCGGTCCCACAGACCGCCGCGTTGAAAAACGAAAAAGAGGCCAAGCGGCCCCTTTTCCTTTTATCTCCCCGTCGGACTGGCCGACTTAGTTATTGGACCGAACGCTAGGACAGTTCTGACGATCCGTCAACAGGTGAACTTCGCCGCCCGCAGGGAAAAAGCCCGCCGCGAAAAAAGGCCGCGCACAAGGCGCGGCCAGTCTGACAGGGAGGAAGTACCCGGACCAGAGGACATGCGGCCCGGGAACGAGATTCATGCTGGCAGAGAAAAGTTAACTTAGTATGTTCAGGGCGTGAAAAAATTCAGACCGGGGGCGAGTGACGTGGACAACAGGATTTTCATCGGCGGCGGCGGCGAAGGATATGACACCAAACAGGGGCTCTCGCTGAAATACGCCAACCGTCACGGGCTGATCGCCGGGGCCACCGGCACCGGCAAGACGGTGACGCTGCAAATTCTGGCCGAGGGGTTCTCGGCGGCGGGCGTGCCGGTGTTCCTGTCGGATGTGAAGGGCGATCTGTCCGGGCTGGCCGAGGCCGGCAGCCCCGATGGCAAGCTGCACGGTGCCTTCACGAAACGCAATGAAACCATAGGTTTTGATGATTTCAGCTATGATGCCTTCCCGGTCACCTTCTGGGACATCTTCGGCGAGCAGGGCCACCCGGTGCGCACCACGCTGGCCGAGATGGGGCCACTTCTTCTCAGCCGCCTGATGGATCTGAGCGACGCGCAGGAGGGCATCATGAACATCGCCTTCCGCGTCGCAGACGAGGAGGGCATGCCGCTGCTTGATCTGAAGGACCTGCAATCGCTGCTGGTCTGGGTCGGCGACAACCGGGGCGAACTTTCGCTGCGCTACGGCAATGTTTCGCCACAATCGGTGGGTGCGATCCAGCGTCAATTGCTGGTGCTCGAGAACCAGGGCGGCAATTCGCTGTTCGGCGAACCGGCGCTTGATCTTGCGGACCTCATGCGCACCGATCTTGACGGGCGCGGGCGGATCAACATCCTCGCATCCGACCGGTTGATGAACGCGCCGCGCCTTTATGCGACCTTCCTGCTGTGGCTTCTGTCGGACCTCTTCGAGACCCTTCCCGAAGTGGGGGACCCCGACAAGCCCCGGCTGGTCTTTTTCTTCGACGAGGCGCACCTGCTGTTCGACGATGCGCCCAAGGCGCTGGTCGACAAGGTCGAGCAGGTGGCCCGGCTGATCCGCTCCAAGGGCGTCGGGGTCTATTTCATTACCCAGAACCCCGACGACGTGCCCGAGGATATCCTTGGCCAGCTTGGAAACCGCTTTCAGCATGCGCTGCGCGCCTTTACCGCGCGCGACCGCAAGGCGCTGAAACGGGCCGCCGAAACCTATCGCCCCAATCCGCGTTTCGACACGGTTGATGCGATCCGCGACGTGGGCACCGGCGAGGCCGTGACCTCGATGCTCGAAGCCAAGGGCGCCCCCGGCGTCGTCGAGCGCACACTGATCCGCCCGCCGTCATCGCGGCTGGGGCCCATCGACGATGAGAGACGGCGCGCGGTGATGGCCAACTCGCCGATGGCCGGAAAATACGACACGTTGATGGACCGCGACTCGGCCTATGAGATGCTGGCCAAGCGCGCCGAAGCCGCCGCGCGCGAAGCCGAGGCCGCCGAAGCGGCAGAAGCCGACGCCGAAACCCAATCCGCCGCCGAGCGCGAATTCAGCGCCGCCCGGCGTTATTCGGGCAAGCGGGTTTCGCGCTCGGGCACGCAGGCGCGCGAGCCGGCCGGTCTTGGCGCCAGTATCGGTCAGGCGCTTGGCAACGCAGTGATGAAAGAGCTTCAGGGCACCACCGGGCGGCGCATCGTGCGCGGAATACTTGGCGGGTTGTTCAAGGGCCGCTGACCACTTCGGCTGCTTCGGGGCGCCTAGATCTTGCACAGATCCTCAAGCAGGGCCTCGTACATGCTGCCCGCGCGGCGCACGCGTGAGCGCTTCATCTGGGCGTTCTCAACCCGGATCAGCGCCTCGATTCCCAGCATGAAGGGCAGGATCAGCCGCCGCTCGGCTTCGGTCATCGCGAACGTCTCGCTGAAGGTCTCGATCAATGCGCCATCCACACCCAGCAGGCGCGACCCCGAAGGGATCACGCCGCGCCGCCCCATATGCATCAGGAAGCGCGCCATGTCCTTGTAGATCGGTATCCGCGCCGAACCGCCATTGTCGATCCCGGTCATGCGCGCACCCTCAACGATCAGGTTGTTGGGGTGAAAATCGCCGTGACAGATCGCCGTGCGCCATTCCAGCCCCTCGATCCGGGGCACGAACCGCGCAAGTTCCGCGATGATCGGGCGCTCCAGCTTGCGCAGCTTGGAAAAGGGCTGCTTGGCCGCGGCGCGCTCGGCCCGCTTGAGCCAGCCTTCCGGCTTGGCGGGCCACCAGCTTTCGCTGCTTTCGGTGTAGCTGCGCAGCCAGCCCGCCGCCGGGCTGACCAACGCCTCGCGCGCCTCGGGCGGGCTTTGCCAGATCAGCATCATCAGCGGAGTGCCGGGAACGAATTCCACCGCGATCAGCCCGAATTCGGGCGCATGATAAAGCGGCGCGTTAACCGTGAAATCTTCGTCCTGCATCTCTGCGTGAACACGCTGCAATTCAACCCATTCGCGCCCGGCCACGCCATCCTGCGGGCTGTCGAACAGCCGCCAGATACAGTCGCGCCCCCGCACCTTGCCACGGCAGATCGTGCGCTTGCCCGGCACATGGCGCAGCACTTCGCCCAGATCCGCCCCCTCAAGTGCGGGATCGGCGGCGCAGGCGGCCTCGAACCGCGCGGCCAGCGCGATCATGGCATCCATTTCGGGAATGTCGGGTTTCGTCATGACACCGACAATCCTTCAGGGGTCGGGGGGCGTCAACCGAATTGAACCCCGCCAGCGCCCCGGATAAGGTGGGCGCATAATTCCTCAGCCAACAGGATGCGAAAATGACAGAGTCGCCGGTTTCCGAAATGTCGTTCGAAGATGCCATGAAGGAACTTGAACAGGTCGTCTCGACGCTCGAGCGCGGCGATGTGGCGCTTGAGGAATCGATCAAGCTCTATGAACGGGGCGCCGCGCTCAAGACCCGCTGCGAGGCCAAGCTCAAGGAAGCCGAGGAAAAAGTCGCCGCGATCACGCTTGATGCCGATGGCACCGCCACCGGAACCACGCCCGCCGAAGGTCTCTGAACCCGATGACCACCCAAGGCGCAGGCCAGGCCGCGCGCGTCCATGCCCATCTTGACTCTGTGCTTGAGGCGTTCGGGGATACCCCGGTCGTCGCGGCGATGCGTTATGCGGTCGCGGGCGGCAAACGCATCCGGGCGCGCCTCGTGCTTGAAGGCGCGCGGCTTCATGGCGTGCCCGAGGCACGCGCGCTCTGGCCCGCCGCCGCAATCGAGGCGATGCATGCCTACAGCCTCGTGCATGACGATCTGCCCTGCATGGATGACGACGATCTGCGCCGCGGCCAGCCCACGCTGCATGTGAAATGGGACGAAGCCACCGCCGTGCTTGCCGGAGATGCATTGCAATCGCTGGCCTTTGAGCTCGCGGCCCATCCCGACGGCGCCCAAACCGCCCAAGCCCGCGCCGATCTGGCGCTGAGCCTTGCGCGCGCCGCGGGCGGGCAGGGGATGGTGCTGGGGCAGGCGCTCGATATCGCCGCCGAAACCGCACGATCCGCGCTGACATTGGATGAAATCACCCGGCTTCAGGCGGGCAAGACCGGCGCGCTCATTGAATGGGCCGCCTGTGCGGGGCCGCGCATGGGGGGCGCCGATCCCGCGCCGCTGGCGGCCTATGCGCAAGCGTTGGGGCTGGCGTTTCAGATCCAGGACGATGTGATCGACGTGACCGGCGATGCCAACGCCGCGGGCAAGGCTGTGGGCAAGGACGCGGCCGCCGGAAAGGCCACGTTCGTCTCACTCCTCGGGCTTGATGCGGCCCGCGCGCGCGCTCAAGCCCTTGTTGAAACGGCCTGCGATGCTCTATCTCCCTACGCAGAGGACGCCGACAGCTTGCGGGCGCTCGCCCGCTTCGTTATCTCGCGTCACAGCTGAGTCTTGCCCCAAGGAGGGCGCCCGCCATCATGTCCGACCGCCCCGACACGCCGCTTCTGGATCAGGTCGCCTCGCCGGCCGATCTCAAACAGCTTACTGACAGCCAGCTGGTCACGCTTGCAGATGAGCTGCGCGCCGAGACGATTTCGGCCGTATCGGAAACCGGGGGCCATCTGGGCGCGGGGCTTGGGGTGGTGGAACTGACCGTGGCGCTGCATGCGGTGTTTGATGCGCCGCGCGACAAGATCATCTGGGATGTCAGCCACCAGAGCTACCCCCACAAGATCCTGACCGGGCGGCGCGACCGCATCCGCACCCTGCGCCAGAAGGATGGGCTTTCGGGTTTCACCAAGCGCAGCGAAAGCCCCTATGACCCCTTCGGCGCGGCCCATAGTTCGACCTCGATCAGCGCCGCGCTCGGCTTTGCGGTGGCGCGCGATTTGGGCGGCGTTTGCGAGACGGGTCTTGGCGATGCCATCGCCATCATCGGCGACGGGGCGATGTCAGCGGGCATGGCCTTCGAGGCGATGAACAATGCCGGGCATCTGAAGAAGCGCCTGATCGTCGTGCTCAATGACAACGAGATGTCGATCGCACCGCCCGTGGGGGCGTTCTCGTCCTATCTGTCGCGGCTCTATGCGGGCGCGCCCTTTCAGGAGTTCAAGGCCGCCGCCAAGGGGGCGGTGTCACTTCTGCCGCCGCCTTTCCAGGAAGGTGCCAGACGCGCCCGCGACATGCTGAAGGGCATGACCGTCGGCGGGACCCTCTTCGAAGAGCTGGGCTTCAGCTATGTCGGGCCGATCGACGGGCATGACATGGACCAGCTTCTGCCGGTGCTGCGCACCGTGCAGGCGCGCGCCACCGGGCCGACCCTCATTCACATCTGCACCCGCAAGGGCAAGGGCTATGGCCCCGCCGAAACCCGGCGTGACGGCGGCCATGCCACCGGCAAGTTCGACGTGGTGACCGGGGAGCAGAAAAAAGCCCCCTCGAACGCCCCGAGCTATACCCGCGTCTTCGCCGAGGCGCTGCTCGATCAGGCGGCGCAGGATCCGCGCATCTGTGCGATCACCGCCGCCATGCCCGATGGCACCGGGCTCGACCTCTTTGATCAACGCTATCCTTCGCGCTGCTTTGACGTGGGCATCGCCGAACAGCATGCGGTGACCTTCGCCGCCGGGCTTGCGGCGGCGGGGATGCGTCCGTTCTGCGCGCTCTACTCCACTTTCCTGCAACGTGGCTATGACCAGGTGGTGCATGACGTGGCGATCCAGCGCCTGCCGGTGCGCTTTGCCATCGACCGCGCCGGCCTGGTGGGCGCCGACGGGCCGCCCCATGCGGGCGCCTATGACGTCGCCTATCTTGCCAACCTGCCGGGCTTTACGGTGATGGCCGCCGCCGACGAGGCCGAACTCAAGCACATGGTCGCCACCGCCGCCGCGCATGACAGCGGGCCGATCGCGTTTCGCTATCCGCGCGGCGAAGGCGAGGGTGTAGAGATGCCCGCGCAGGGCACGCCGCTCGAAATCGGCAAGGGCCGGATGATCCAGACAGGCGGGCGCGTCGCGCTTTTGTCCTTCGGCACGCGCCTTGGCGAGGTGATGAAAGCCTCCGAGGCGCTGCGCGCGCGCGGCATCACCCCAAGCGTCGCCGATGCGCGCTTCGCAAAGCCGCTTGACGAGTCCCTGATCCTCGACCTCGCCGCCACCCATGAGGCGCTCATCACCATCGAGGAAGGCGCCATCGGCGGCTTTGGCAGCCATGTCGCGCAGCTCTTGGCCGAACATGGGGTTTTCGACGACGGACTCAGATTCCGCTCGATGGTACTACCCGATATCTTCATCGACCAGGCCAGCCCGGGCGACATGTATGCCGCCGCCCGTCTCAACGCCGCCGATATCGAAGCCAAAGTGCTCGACACGCTCGGCATCGCCCGGATGTCCAGCCAACGCGCCTGACGCAGGCGCCGGACGCCTCCGGCGGGAGTATTTCAAGCAAGATGAAGCCGGGGCCTTCAGGTCTTCATCTGGCCCAAAATACCTCGGGGGTCCGGGGGCCGCGCCCCCGGTTCCGCCCTATCGTTCCGGGATCAACCCGCGCGGGCTGAAGCGCAGCACCAGCAAAAGCACAAGCCCCATCGTGAACAGCCGCATATGGGCCGCACTGTCCAGAAGATGCGCCTTCAACGCGCTGCCTTCGGCCAGCGGCGCGGTGATCATCTGCATCAGCCAATAGCCCATCGGCTCGACCTGCACCCAGAGGAACCAGATCAGGAACCCGCCCAGCACGGCGCCGAAGTTATTGCCCGATCCGCCAACGATCACCATGACCCATATGAGGAAGGTGAAGCGCAGCGGCTGGTAGGAGGTTGGCACCAGCTGCCCGTCAAGCGTGGTCATCATCGCCCCCGCGACGCCGCAGACCGCGCTGCCCAGCACGAAAACCTGCAAGTGGCGTCTTGTCACGTCCTTGCCCATCGCCTCGGCGGCCGTTTCATTGTCGCGGATCGCCCGCATCATCCGCCCCCAGGGGCTGTTGAGCGCCAGCTGCGCCGCCAGCAGGATCACCAGCAGCACCACCGCGAAGAACCCCGCATAACCCAGCTTGATGGCCAGCGACGAGGCGGTGACCGGATCAAGCCCCAGCCCCTGTACCCTGTCGACAAAACCCGGATCGTTCTGCAGGTCGATCTCATAGGGCAGGGGGCGCGGAATGCCGTTCACGTTCTTCACGCCCCGGCTCAGCCAGTCCTCGTTCTTGAGCACCGCCAGAATGATCTCGGCGATGCCCAGCGTGGCGATCGCCAGGTAATCGCTGCGCAGTCCGAGCGCCGCCTTGCCGATGATCCAGGCCGCGCCCGCCGCCAGCACGCCGCCCACAGGCCAGGCCAGCAGCACCGGCAGGCCAAGCCCGCCCAGATATCCCGTGCCCGCCGGGTTCACCGACTCCACCGCCTCGACGCCAGGATCAAAGACCGCGCGATAAAGGAAGAACCCGCCCACCAGAATGCCCAGCGTCACCAGCGCACGCGCCCGCCCCGGGTGCATCGCGCGCCGCGCAAGAATCGTCGCCACCAGCAGCGCGGCGCCCGTGGCAAGACCTGCCAGCACCCGCGCGCCGCCCGCGGCCCAGGCCTCGCCCACCGGCGGCATCGCCACCAGCACCGTCGCCAGCCCACCAAGCGCCACGAACCCCATCACGCCGACATTGAACAGCCCCGCAAAGCCCCATTGCAGGTTCACCCCCAGCGACATGATCGCCGAAATCAGCCCCATGTTGAGGATCAAGAGCGCCGTGTTCCAGCTCTGGAACATCCCCGTGATCACGATCAGCCCCGCGACCAGCGCAAAGAGGGCAATTTTCCTCATCGTCTCGCTCATACCGCTTTCCCCCGGAAAAGGCCCGTCGGGCGGAACAACAGCACGATCAGCAGGATCACGAAGCTGACCGCGAATTTGTAATCGGTACTCAGCAGCTGCACCAACCCTTCAGGCTCGAGGCTCTCGGGCAGGGCATGGCCCAGCACCTTCTTCCAGGCATAGGTGATCGTCACCTCGCTGAACGCGATGATGAAACCACCCGCAATGGCGCCCAGCGGGTTGCCCAGCCCCCCGACGATGGCGCTGGCAAAGACCGGCAAAAGCAGTTGGAAATATGTGAAGGGCTTGAAGCTCTTGTCGAGCCCGTAAAGCACCCCCGCCACCGTCGCCAGCGCCGCCACGATCAACCAGGTGATCATGACCACCCGGTCCGGGTTGATCCCCGACAAGAGCGCCAGATCCTCGTTGTCGGAATAGGCGCGCATGGATTTGCCGCTGCGGGTGCGGTTGAGGAACCAGAACAGCAGCGCGACAACGATCACCGCCGTGACCACGGTGATCCCCTGAGTGGTCTTGATCGCCAACCCCTCGTCGAGGCCGGTCATCTCCTTGAAGCCGCGGGCCGAGACAATGAACCGTTCGCCATCGGCGAAACGCTGATCGCCCGGGCCGATGATAAAACGCACAAGCCCGTTCAGGATGACCATCACGCCGATCGACACGATCACCAGGATCACCGGCTTCGCCTTCTGCGCGCGGTAGAACCGATAGACCGCCCGGTCCGTCACCAGCACCAGCGCCATGCAGCCCAGGATCCCCACCGGCAACGCC
>Ga0102932_1000115_pt1 | contig 35009 bp, 30 predicted proteins | sample SalPonR1_C_D2_MG_FD_78212 | JGI IMG/M metagenome (GOLD analysis project Ga0102932, IMG submission 78212) | Salt pond soil microbial communities from South San Francisco under conditions of wetland restoration - Salt Pond MetaG R1_C_D2_MG | ecosystem: Environmental > Aquatic > Marine > Intertidal...
CATCGAGTGCCGGGCCTTCGCTGAAATCGCCGGCGACCGGGAACGCCCAGGTCGCGCCGTTCCACGTCGGCGTGACTTCTCGCCAGCCCATCGTGTTGAATATATTTACGTCGTCGCGTACCACGTACCAGGCTTCCACGAAGTAGCGCGCATCCGGGTTCGCCGAGGGGTCCAGATCCTGCTCCATCAGGCGCAGCCGATTGTCGAAGGGATCCGTGGTGCTGCCCTCCTGGACGGCGTCGCAGTCCGGGTCGAACAGCGAATCGCATCGGCCCCACAGGGCGTCGGCGGGGACGATTTCGCCGCGCGGCGCCAGGAAGGTGCCGAGGTCGTTGTTGCCCGCGCTGTAGGTGTCCTCGCATTCGGTCCAGAGGATATTGCCGCCGGGGCACGGGCAACCGGTGTTCACGGTGAAGAACGCGTGCTTGACCCCCGAGACGCCGATCTGCTCGAAACGACCGTCGCCGTCGAGCCGGTAAAGGTTCCAGACCAGGAACGGGTGCTGGTCATTGCCATACGGCGGCTGCGGCGGCGTGAACTGTTCCCACCACGGCACGTCCGCGCTTCCCACATTGCGCAGCTTTGCATTGGGCGCGATCACGACGGGACCCCCGTTCGTGCCGTTGCAATCCTGGCAGCGCAGAAAATGAACCGGGTTGAAACCGCCCGCCGCATTCATCGCGGTCAGCTCTACATCGGCCTCGAAGCCCGGCTCGGTCGGCCAGTTCGGACTGCTGCACTGGCTGCCGCGAACCGGCTGCAGCGACCCGGCCGAAACCACCGGTGCGCGCAGGTGGATCACGCCCATGACCTGCCCGGTCAGCGTCGGCCGACCGATCAGCTCGGCCATGTTCGCGGTCATGCTGAGGTTGGCGTGTCGCAGCTCCAGCGCTTCGCCTTCGTCGACCAACTCGTAATGGCCGTGATCGAGCGTCGCCCAAGCGGTGCCCGCCCGGTCCAGCAACTGGAAAATGCCGTTTTTTCGGGGATGCGGTGCTACGCGAAAATCGACCAGATCAACCTCGGCGCCGCCGCTCTTCAGCTGCAATCCGCCGTGATAATGAAGGAAGCCGTCGAAGAACTTTTCCACCGCGCCGCCGGGGGCACTGAACCGAATCTGCTGGATCGACAGCCCCTCGAACCGCAGCCTGCGGTAACCCAGCGGGTGCTCGGGTCGGCTGTCGGTCAGCGCCTTGATCGCGTCCACCTCGATGCCGAGCGGGCCAAGCACGCCCTGGTTGAGCTCGACAACCAGCTCGCCACCGGCCACGGTCCAGTCAGTGGACGAACCCGGCTCGGCGGCAACGGCTACGCCGAAATAGCCCAGAAAGATCAGCAGTGCGCCCGGATATGATGGCCGGCAGTGGTGCGCCATGGTTTCGGGACTACGTCTCATCGTCGTCTGCATGCATGATCCGTCGATCTTCCTCGAACAGTTCGGCCAGCTGCTCCCGGCTGCGGCGGTCGATCTTGACCAGTTCTTCCTCGTCGTCCTTGTGTGCCACCTGTTCTTCCAGCGCGTGCTCGTCGCGCTCGCGAAACATGTCAACGTAGCGCGCGGCCTTTCTCACACCGACCGCAGACAACGACTCGCGCGCCAGTTCCAGGCTCGACAGCCAGGCCTCGCGAATCACGAAATCCACGCCTAGCGCCTTGAGCTCCAGCGCGTGACCCCGGTTTCGTGCCCGGGCATGAATGCGAAGATTCGGAAAGTGGCGCCGAACCATCCGAGCAGTCTGAATGGAAATGTCGATATCCGAAATGGTCAGCACGAACAGGGTCGCCTCCTCGGCGCCGGCGGCGCGCAGCACTTCCAGGTTGGTCGCGTTGCCGTAAAAGACCCGGTGCCCGAACTTGCGCACGAAGTCGATCTGCTTCTGATCGTAGTCCAGCGCAGTGAAATGGATATCGAGCATCGACATGTTGCGTGCCACGATCTGACCGACGCGCCCCAGTCCGGCAATGATGACCCGCGGCTCGCCGTGGTCGTCGGGAATTCCCTCGAATTCCTTCTCGTCACCGCTTGCAAGCACTATTCGAGGCTGAATCCATCGCTCGTTGATGAAGTACATCAGAGGCGTCAGCGCCATCGAGATCGATATGGCGGCAATCAGCGGATCCACCACGCCCGGGCCCAGCACCCCCTGATTCAAAGCCACGGTAAACAGCACGAAACCGAATTCACCGGCCTGGGGCAGCGCGAAGGCCAGTGATACTGCGGAACGCGAATCCAGCCCCGAGTAACGTCCGACCGCGAGCAACACCGCGAACTTCAGCGTCATCATCACCGCGACGATGGCAAAAATGAGGCCCGGCTCGGACACCAGCCGCCCGAAATCGATGGACATTCCGACCGCAATGAAAAACAGGCCCAGCAAAAGCCCCTTGAACGGATCGACGCCGGCTTCGAGCTCGTGCCGGAACTCGGAATCCGAAAGCAGCACCCCAGCCAGGAATGCGCCCAGCGCCATGCTCAGGCCGGCCCATTCGGCCAGCAGCGCGGTACCCAGTGCCACCAGCAACACCGCAGCCAAAAACACCTCGCGCACGTTCGCCAGCACGATCATCCGGAATATCGGGCGCAGGAAATAACGACCGCCGAAAATGATCGCGGCGATGATCAGGGCGGTCCTCAGAACCTGCAAGGCTATTTCACCCGGCTCTTGCGGAATGTCGCCGGTCGTGGCAAACAACGGAATCAGCGCCAGCAGCGGGATCACCGCGATGTCCTGCAGCAGCAGGATGCCGAAGGCGGCGCGTCCGTACGGCGCGGTCAGCTGCTTCTTTTCGGCCAGCATCTGCAGGCCGATCGCAGTGGACGACAGCGACAGCACGACCGAAACCAGCAGGCCCAGCCGAACGCTTTCCAGCCACCATGTGGCCAGCGGCCACAGCAGTAGCGTCGATACAAGCAACTGGAGCGTGCCGTTGACGAATATCAGCCGGCGCAGAACACGCAGGCGGTTCGGCCTGAGTTCCAGCCCGATGACGAACAGCAGCAGCACGATGCCGAGTTCGGAGAAGTGGAGGATGGTTTCTACGTCCTCCACCATCCCCAGCGCCCAGGGGCCGACCAGCACGCCGGCCGCCAGGTAGCCCAGCACCGCGCCCAGTCCGAAGCGGCGCGCCAGGGGCACCATGATGACCGCGCTGGCCAGCAGCACAAGGACTTCTCCGAGGAACTCCATCAAGCCTCGCCTTTCATGAAGGTGGAATCATCATCGCCCGAATGCCTCGGGCACGCAACATCCGCTCGCGCCTCGCAACCCCCCGGTTCAGCGAGCAACAACCTTGCGGCCGGCATAGTCGGCCTTGTCTCCGAGCCTTTCGGCAATGCGAAGCAGCTGGTTGTACTTGGCGACGCGATCCGAACGGCAAAGCGATCCGGTCTTGATCTGCCCGGCGTTCGTGGCCACGGCCAGATCGGCAATCGTCACGTCCTCGGTCTCGCCCGATCGGTGCGAGATGACGGTCCCGAAACCCGCTTCCCGCGCCATGTCTATGGCCTGCAGGGTTTCGGTCAGGGTGCCGATCTGGTTCGGCTTGATCAGGATCGCGTTGCCGATGCCTTCGTCGATACCGCGCCTGAGGATAGCCGTGTTGGTGACGAACAGGTCGTCGCCCACGAGCTGCACCGCGCCGCCGATGGCGTCGGTGAGCAGCTTCCAGCCCGCCCAGTCGTTTTCGCCCATCCCGTCTTCGATCGACAGGATGGGGAAGCGCGAGACCAGTCCCGACAAGTAGTCGACGAACTCTTCCCGGCCGAACGCCCTGCCTTCGGAATCCAGCGAGTAATGACCGTCCTTGCAGAATTCACTGGACGCGACATCCAGCGCCAGCACCACCTGCTCGCCGGGCTTGTATCCGGCCTCGACAATGGCCGTCATCAACAGCTCCAGAGCGGCCTCGTTGGAGTTGAGATCGGGCGCGAATCCGCCTTCGTCGCCAACCGCTGTGCTCAGGCCGCGCTGTCTGAGGGTGGACTTGAGCGCATGGAAGATTTCGGCCCCGCATTGAAGTGCGGCAGCGAAGTCCGGAACGCCTACCGGCATCACCATGAATTCCTGGATATCGACACGGTTGTCGGCATGCGCACCGCCGTTGAGGATGTTCATCATCGGCACCGGCAGACTCGGCGTCTGGCCAGAGCTTTCAAGCAGGTGTTCATACAGCCACTTGCCCTGCGCGCTGGCCGCCGCGTGCGCGGCCGCCAGCGAAACCCCCAGCAATGCGTTGGCCCCCAGCGTCGACTTGTTGTCGCTGCCGTCCAGCTCGATCAATCGCGCATCCAGCGCGGCCTGGTCTGTCGCGTCCATACCTTTCAGCGCATCGGCGATCCTGAGGTTGACGTTTGTGACGGCCTTGAGCACACCCTTGCCGCCGAAGCGAGATTCGTCGCCATCGCGCAGTTCCACGGCCTCGCGTTCGCCGGTGGATGCCCCCGACGGCACGGCCGCGCGTCCCGATACATCGTTGTCCAGCATTACTTCTGCTTCGAGGGTCGGATTGCCGCGCGAATCGAGAATTTCCCGGGCATGGATGTGCTTGATCTTCATGTATTGTCCTGTCGTTGAAAAATATTCTGTATCTGGAAATCCGCGGTGAAAAAAAGGGACACGCAGAGCACGAAGGTTGCACGAAGAACACCAAGAAATGCATCGAACATGGAATAAAAATGCATCAACCGATTCGCGTTTATCATCGGCTCGGTCAGTCCATATTCTTCACGGCCCGGTCGATCTGTACAAGCGTTTCAAGCAACCCTTCCATATCCGAAAGCCGCATCGAGTTCGGACCGTCGCACAGCGCTTTTTCCGGCTCGGGGTGGGTTTCGGTAAATATGCCGGCCACACCGACCGCGGCGGCGGCCCGGGCCAGGACCGGAATGAATTCCCGGGCACCACCGGAACTGTCGCCTTGCCCGCCGGGAAGCTGAACCGAGTGGGTGGCGTCGAACACCACCGGACAACCCGTCTCGCGCATGATCGCAAGCGAGCGCATGTCAGCCACCAGATTGTTGTAGCCGAACATGTAACCGCGTTCGCAGACCATCAGCTGGTCGTTGCCGACAACGCGCGCTTTCTCGACCACAGTGCGCATCTCCCAGGGGGACAGGAACTGGCCCTTCTTGATATTGATCGGCTTGCCGGTGCGTGCAACATTCTGGATGAAGTTGGTCTGGCGGCACAGAAACGCCGGCGTTTGCAGGACGTCGACCACCGCGGCGACCTCGTCCAGCGGTGTGTCCTCGTGAACGTCGGTCAGCACGGGTACGCCGATTTTTGTCCGGATCTCGTCGAGCATTTTCAGGCCTTCTTCCATGCCTGGGCCGCGATAAGACTTGACCGACGTGCGGTTCGCCTTGTCGAACGAGCCTTTGAAAACGTAGCAAATGCCCAGCCTCGATGTCACCTCGGCCAGGTGCCCGGCCACTTCCAGGCACATGTCCAGCGACTCCAGGGTATCCGGCCCGGCGATCAGGAACAGCGGCTGCTCCAGGCCGACTTCGAAGTCTGCGATCTTCAAGATGCTTCTGCCTCTCTATTGTTTCGGGCCTGCGGTCTGGCGTGTTCAAGTGCGGCGCGGATAAATCCGGTAAACAGCGGGTGGCCCTCGCGCGGCGTTGAGGTGAATTCCGGATGAAACTGACAGCCGACGAACCAGGGATGCTCCGGCAATTCGATGATCTCGACGAGCATGTCGTCTGCCGAAACGCCGGCGATCTTCATGCCGTGCTGTTCCAGCGTCTCCCGGTAGGTATTGTTGAACTCGTAGCGATGTCGATGCCGCTCGAAGATCTCGTCCTTGCCGTAGAGCTTGCGCACCCGGGTACCCGCAATCAGCCGACAGCGCTGGGCGCCCAGCCGCATTGTTCCGCCCAGGTCGCAGCCTTCGTCTCGCAACTGGCGCTGACCGGTTTCGTCCAGCCATTCGGTGATCAACCCGATCACCGGATGCGGCGTATCGATATCGATCTCTGTGGAATTGGCGCCTTCCAGGCCACAGACGTTGCGGGCGAACTCGATGACCGCCGTCTGCAGGCCCAGGCAGATTCCCAGATACGGAATGCCGTTTTCGCGGGCATAACGAATTGCGGCGATCTTGCCTTCGAAGCCGCGCTCGCCGAATCCGCCGGGCACAAGGATCGCGTCGGCATCCTTGAGCGCGTCCAGCCCCTGTTGCTCGATCTGCTCGGAATCGATCGGGCGGATTCTCACCCGGACCCGGTCTGCCAGGCCGCCTGAAAGCAACGCTTCGTTGAGCGATTTGTAGGCGTCGGCATGTTCGACGTACTTGCCCACCATCGCCACGGTGACCTCGGCTTCGGGCCGGGCGCGCCGCTCGACGACGTCTTCCCAATCGCTCAGGTCGGCGGCTCCCGCCTTGAGACCGAGGCGATCGAGCACGATGCGATCCAGCCCCTGGCGCTGGTAGAACAAGGGAATCTTGTAGATGTTGTCGACATCGACGGCCGAGATCACCGCCTCCTGGGCGACGTTGGTGAACAGCGCTATCTTCTTGCGTTCGGATTCCGACAGCATGCGTTCGCAGCGACACAGCAGCACGTCGGGCTGGATCCCGATGGACCGCAGTTCCTTGACCGAATGCTGGGTCGGCTTGGTCTTGATTTCCTCGGCCGCCCGCAGGTAAGGCACGAGCGTCAGGTGCATGAACATGGCGCTGCGGCCGTATTCGCTGCCCAACTGCCGGATAGCCTCGAGGAACGGCAGGGATTCGATATCGCCAACGGTGCCGCCGATCTCGACCAGCGCGACGTCGTAGCCGTCGGCGGCCTGCTCGATGGAATCCTTGATCTCATCGGTGATGTGAGGAATCACCTGGACGGTTGATCCAAGATAGTCGCCACGGCGCTCCTTGGCGATCACGTTGGCGTAAATCTTGCCCGTCGTGAAGTTGTTGCCTTTCGACATCCGGGTGCGGACGAAGCGTTCGTAATGGCCAAGATCGAGATCGGTTTCGGCGCCGTCCTCGGTCACGAACACCTCGCCGTGCTGGAACGGGCTCATGGTTCCGGGGTCGACGTTGATGTAGGGATCGAGCTTCAACATCGTGACCCGAAGTCCGCGCGCTTCGAGGATGGATGCAAGCGATGCCGCGGCAATACCCTTGCCGAGCGACGACACCACGCCGCCGGTGACGAATATCAAAGAAGCCATGTTTCTGCAGTTCCCGGGGAAGCTCTAGTCCGGGATGTCATTCTACCCTAGAGAACCTCTGAATAACTCTGCGCGGCGCGCATTTCCGGCAAAACCCATACGCGACCGGCCTCTGCCGGGTCTCCGCCTTGGCTTGAACTCGCTCATTCGGATAACCACACCACGCGCGCCCAAACCAGGCCGGAGCTTGGCGCAAAGGCCCGTCGCGTCCGCGCAGAGTTATTCCGAGGTTTCCTGGGCCGGGCATTCGTGCCTCTCGGCGAACGCCGGCAGGTGCATAGCGGCAGGCGCGTTGCTATACTCGACCTTCAACTCCTGCGGCAGCGGACCGAGGTGAACATGAAAGGCGAGCCCGTACACTCGAAAAAGGACGCCGGTCGAGCCGGTCCACAGGGAACGCAGGTGTTTTCCCGGGACCAGATTTCCGACATTCTCGACGAAAGCGGCGCGGTCGACAGCGAGCGCGAACTGGCCAGCCTGGTGCTTCTGACCAGCCACCCCGAGAGCCAGCAGGCAGGAACGGTATTCCGACTTTCCAGCGACCGGCTTACCATTGGTCGATCGAGCGTCTGCGACCTCAGCATCGACGAACCCAGCATGTCCTCGGAGCACGCCCGGCTGGTCTTTTCCGACCAAGCCTGGCGGGTCATCAACCTCCTGTCGACCAATGGCGTATTCGTCAACGACGAAAAGGTCTTCTCGCACCGGTTGCATGACGGCGACGAGATTCGCCTGGGCCGCGTGCGGCTGCGCTACCGCGAACCCGTCAGCACGAACCGCCGCCGCACGGATTCGAAAACCTCGACCCTGATGCGCTGGGCCCCGTGGGTTGCCCTGGCGCTCATCGCCTGTGCGGCGGCGGTGTGGATGCTGCAGTGAAACGTTGGCCGCCAGCAGAATCCCGCGTCCAGGCCGCGTCGCCCTGATGGAGCGCGTCGGGCGTTACGAGATCGTTCGGGAGCTCGGGCGCGGCTCGATGTCGATCGTCTACGAGGGCTTCGACGGACGCATAGATCGCCACCTCGCCATCAAGGTGCTGCGGCAAAAGTACGCGCGTGACGTGAACGCACGCCAGCGCTTCTTGCGCGAGGCGCGCGCAGCCGGTGGACTGGCGCATCCGAACATCGTCACTGTCTTCGATGTCGGCCAGGCCGAAGGCACGCCCTATCTCGTGATGGAACTGCTTCGCGGCGGCACGCTCGAAGACTGGCTGGAGCGTGATCGCCTGCCCGAGCTTGATACGGGCATGCTCATCGAGCTTGTCATTCAGCTTGCGCGCGGGCTCGCTTATGCCCATCAGCACGGCGTCGTTCATCGCGACGTCAAGCCGGCCAACATCCACTACGATCCCAAGACCAACGTTGCGAAAATGATGGATTTCGGTATCGCTGCGATCGAGCGAAGCGCCGAAGAAGACGCCGACTCCGACGGCCGGATTGCCGGCACGATGACACACATGGCGCCGGAGCTTCTGGCAGGCCATCGGGCCAACGCGCAGTCGGACCTTTATTCGCTGGGGGTGGTTTTCTATCAACTGCTTTCCGGAAAACTGCCTTTCGAGGCCAATGATCTTGAAACCCTGGTGCAACAGATTGCCCGGCATGAAACGCGGCCGCTCAAGCCTCTCAGGTCCGACACGCCGAGGGAATTGATGGATCTGACCTACCGGCTAATGGCGCTGGAGCCCGAGTCGCGTCCCGCTACGGCCAGCCAGGTCGCCGACGAACTCAGCGAAATTCGTGACGGAATAAAGCGCGGCATCGTTCAATCCGTTCGCCACAAGTCGGCGCCATGGCGCTGGCCGTTGCTGATCGGAATGGGCGTTGCGCTGGTGCTGGTTCTGGGATTCAACTACGTTTACCGGACCCAGAACCAGGCAATGGCCGAGACCACCTTCGGGTTCGGTGAAGCGTTGGCGAGCCTGATTGCGCAGGAGACCGCCGAAGCGTTGATCCTGGAGGACACCACCGCCTTGTCGGTTCTGGTGTCGGACTTTGCCGCCAATCCGGAAATACGCTATCTGCACATCAGTGACAGCAAAGATACAATCCGTGCCAGTACCAACCCCTATCTGCGGGGAGAGGAGGTGGCTCCTCCATCCGGACCGCCTATCGAACGCGATTCAGGCAGCGTTCAATTAAGCCATGCCGATGAAGGGCTTCTCGAGTTCCGGGTGCCGATACGTTTTCAGGCCCGTCGGGTCGGCCAGGTGCAACTGGGACTGGACGGCAGCGGGCTCGACGAGACCGCCAACGCTACGCTGTGGATGCTCGCCATCGTATTCTGTTCGTCGCTGTTGGCGCTGGGGCTGGGACTTGTATGGATGACGCGGCGCCAGCAGTTCGCATTGAAAAGGCTGGGCTGGGGCCTCAAGAGATTGCAGCGCGGTCAGTTCGAGTTCCGCCTGGAGACCAGCCGGCGCGACGAATTCGCCGCCGTATTCAATCAGTTCAATCGTCTGGCAGTGCGGCTCGACGAACTCAATCACCGATCGAAACGACTTGCCGGATCTTCGAAGAACGAGCGTTCTTCAGCGCTGAAGATTCCGCCCGACACGCTGCTCGACGAGACCGTGGATCTTCAGGCGCCGAAGATGGATTTGAACGAGGAGCGGTCAGCCGACGCCTCCGACGATTCAGAAGAAGCGTCTGCCAAGGTAATGCCGCTGCATCGAAAGTAACGTTATCTTTTGGCTGCGCCACGCGCGCGTGGCCTATTCGGCTCAGGGCTGGTCCAGCCTTTCCCGCAACCGGCGCGCACGTTCCAGATAAACCCGCGCCGGCTCGAAATCCGGAACCGCCTCCAGCAGGGATTCCCAGGTTCGAATCGCCAGATCCACGTTGCGATCACGCCACGCAAGAAGCGCGTCGTTGTGCAGCGACGCGACCAGCGTGGTGCGCATTTCGCCGACCAGCGCGTCAGCACGCGATGAAGATTTGTCAAGCTCGGCCGCCTGCACAGCCATTTCATAGGCCGCGATGAGCTCACCCTGGTCGCGCAAGCCTGCAGCCGACCGGAGGAGCATGTCCGAGCGCGTCGTGGACCGCAACTCAATCAGCGAGGTCCGCAGCTGCGGCGCTTCGATCACCGGAAGAGTCTGGTCAATCACCGATATCGCCCGCTCGAACTCGCCCGCGGCCCCAAGATCGGCCGCACGTTCGCGGGTCAGTTCGATCAGCAGCACACGCGTCGATTCAGGCGCATCGCCACGCTGCATCCTGCCGATCAGCATTCGACGTGCCTGGTCGCCCTGCCCGCTACGGTCGAGATATTCGGCAACAGATTCGATCTCCGAAGGCGAAATATCTGTCGGCTCGTCCGGGACTGCGCTGGTGGCGCTGGCGGTACCCGATCGGTCCGGCACCCGAAGAACCGTACCCACGGGAACCCTGGCCGGAACCTCGATGTTGTTGAGACGGGCCAGCGCATAGAATGCGAGCGGATCTCCAAGCTCGCGTGCCGCGATAAGTGACAATGATTCCCCGGGGCCGACTTCGATACGACGATACGGCCCAGGCAGCAATTGTTCTATCGGCGCTTCTATCTGTCGCAACAGGCTGGCCAGCACAGTGGAACCAGGGGCCTTGGCCGCCAATTCCGCCAGCATTGTCCGGGCTCGGTCCGCCTTGCCGGATTCGAGGTAGTCGATGGCGGTGGAGAGACTCGCCTCGGGGACCGGGGCCGGCTGCGGTATGGCTGGCGCCTCCGGCATCGGTGGCGAGGCTGGTGGCGGCGTCTCCCTGTGTTCGGCCGACTGGCAACCGCCCAGCGCAATTGCCCCCGCTACAAACAGCGCAATTACTGGCGCAGTGACTGGGCCGACCGGAGCCCGATGACTGCGGTAACCGGATCGACCGCATCTGTCGGCGTCTGTTTCGAACCGATTCATATCCATTTTCAAGCCATCTCTCTCTCTGGTGCTTCCAGGCCACCGATGACGCGGGGATTTTCGAGGAAAACACCGGCTCGACCTGGTCAGCCAGTCCATCTTAGCCCGGATCTGCATTCGGCATGCCGGCGCAGCAATAGTGGTCCACGTTCACGCAGCATCAGGCTCGATCCAGACAAACGTGGCCATGCGACCGGTGCGTCCATCGCGTCTGTAACTGAAGAAACGCTTATCTCCTGCGGTACAGAGCGCGCTGTCCGTGACGGTTTCCAGGCCCGCTCGCCGCAGCTGCTTTCTTGCAACGGCCGGAAGGTCGGCCGACCAGTGACCGGGCCGCGTCGGTGTGAAAGCCTCGGGAGCAAGGTCGAAAGTGTCTCGCACGGTCGCATCGACTTCGTAGTGACGCTGACAGATCCGCGGCCCGATCCAGGCCACCAGAGCCTCTGGCCTGGTCGGCAGCGCGGCGACACAATTCCCGATGACATCCGCCGCCAGACCGCGCCATCCTGCGTGAATCGCCGCGACACACCGCCCGCCGGGTTCGGCAATCACAATCGGCAGGCAGTCGGCTGTGAGAATGGCGGCAACCTGTCCGGGCCTGTCGGTCCATGCGGCGTCCGCCGAAACGCCCGTCGACCAGTCGTCCAGATGAATCACGCCAGCACCGTGAATCTGTCGGAGCCAGCAGGCAGCAGCCGGCAACAGCGAAGTCACCAGTGCACGGTTGCGCTCCACGCAGGAAGGACGGTCGCCGCAGGCCGCGCCGAGATTCAGCGAATCGAACGGTGGCGCGCTTACGCCGCCGCGTCGAGTCGTGCAAAGAGCGCGGATCGGCGATACGAACGGCGCCTGGACAAGCGCGCCCTCAGCGCTCATCGGGCTCAAGCTTGTGCGAGCGCATCAAGAATCCTGATCAGTTCGGCCATGTCGTCGGGCAGCGGCGCGGCAACGTCGATGGTCACCGCGCTCACGGGGTGCTCGAGCACCAGTCGAATCGCGTGCAGAGCCTGGCGCGGAAACGCCCTCCAGGCGGCGCGCTGTTGTTGGCTCAGACCGGCCGGGCTTCCACGTCGACCGTATACAGGATCCCCGACCAGCGGGAATCCGGCATGCTGCATATGGACGCGGATCTGATGCGTCCTGCCGGTCTCGAGCTTCAAATCCAGCAGCGTCGATCCGGCCAGATGCCGGTTGACGCGGTAGTGCGTGACTGCGCTGCGGCCGTCGGCGCGCACAACCTGGCGGCGCCGGTCCACCGGATGCCGGCCCAGAGGCGCATCCACGTGGCCGCCGCTGATGACCCGCCCCCACACCAGAGCCTGGTAGTGGCGGTGAATCTCACGCCGTTTCAACGCCTGAACCAGGTGAGTGTGCGCTCGCGCCGTGCGCGCCACGACCAGACATCCCGAGGTTTCCTTGTCCAGCCTGTGGACCAGCCCCGCCCGAGGCAGCGTCGCCAGCGCCGGATCGAAATGAAGCAGGCCATTGACCAGCGTACCCTCGGTATTGCCCGAACCGGGATGCACCACGAGACCGGCCGGCTTGTCGATGATCAGCAAATCCGGGTCTTCGAAAAGAATCTCGAGTCGCATGGCCTCGGGCTCGGGATTGCTGTCGTGGCGCGCCAGGACCGCGTCCAGCTCCAGCACCTGCCCGGTGACAAGATGATAATTTGGCTTTACGACCCGGCCGTCCACCCGCAGATCACCCGCGCGAATCCATGCCGCGAGGCGACTGCGCGAGTAATCGGGCCAGATCGCCGCCGCCGCCTGGTCCACGCGCTGATCTGCATGCTCCGAAGCGACCGTCCGGGTATGGCGTACCGCCTGATTCGGACTCACCCGTGCACCGCCCGAACGTCGACTGAATGCCGTCTTAACCCCAAAACCTTTATCATTGCGTGTCTCACACGTCAGATTCTAATGCGATGCGAATAATTTCTATCATTCTTTTGGTGCTCATGCTCGGTTTGCAGGGCTGCGGCGGCAACGACAAACGCGAAGACGGGCCCAGTGCCGAAGAACTCTACGACGAGGCCAGCCGCGCGCTGAATGCGCAGAATTATCCCCAGGCCATACGGCTGTATCGCGACCTGACGATCCGCTATCCATTCGGCCGCCATGCCGAACAGGCGATGCTGGACATGGCGTATGCGCAGTACAAGGGGGGCGCCAACGATGCGTCCATCGAATCGCTGAACCGTTTCCTGCGCACCTATCCGACCCACCCGAACGTCGACTATGCCTGGTACCTCAAGGGACTTGTCAACTACGACGAAACCATGAGCTTCCTGCGCAAGATGCTTCCCGGCCGTGCTTCCGACCGGGATCAACAGGCCGCGCACCAGGCGTTTCGCGATTTCCAGGAACTTATCCGACGTCACCCGGAAAGCCGCTATGTGGCGGACGCGCGGCAACGGATGGTTTTTCTGCGCAACATCATGGCCAAGTACGAAGTTCAGGTCGGCGAGTACTACGAGCGACGCAAAGCCTGGATCGCGGCCCTCAACCGCGCGCGCTATGTGATCGAGAATTACCCCGGCGCGCCGGCCACCATCGATGCGCTGAAACTGATGGCCAGAGCTTACGAGAAACTCGATATGCCGCAACTTGCCATGGATACCCGCGATGTGCTCGAAAACAGCTATGCGGATCTCATGGATGCGGAAAAACGCGAGGGGCTGCTCGGCCGGCTCTGGCCTTTCGATTGAACCGGCATGACTGAAGTCACACCGGTCGAAGCCGTCGTGCTGCTGTCCGGAGGGCTTGATTCGGCCACCACGCTGGCCATCGCCCGGAGTCGCGGACTGAAATGCCATACGCTGGCCCTGGATTACGGTCAGCGTCATCGAACGGAACTCGACGCCGCGGCCAGGGTTTCGAGCGCCTCGGGCGCGGCTTCCCACCGCACGGTTTCGGTCGACCTGCGCGCCATCGGCGGGTCTGCGCTGACCGACGACATAGACGTTCCCGAAGCGGGCACGACGGGAATCCCCGTCACCTACGTTCCGGCACGCAACACGGTCATGCTCGCGGTGGCGCTTGGGCTCGCCGAGACGCTCGATGCGGACGAAATTCACATCGGCGTCAATGCCGTCGATTATTCCGGTTACCCCGACTGCCGCCCGCAGTTCATCGCCGCCTTCCAGGATCTGGCGCGCGTCGCAACCAAGCGCAGCGCCGAGGGCAAGTCGGTGGAGATCATCACCCCCCTTATTCACCTCACAAAAGCGGCGATCATCGCACGGGGCACTGAACTGGGTGTTGATTACGCTCTGACGGTATCCTGCTATCAAGCCGATGCGGAAGGCCGCGCCTGCGGCCGGTGTGATTCATGCGCAATCCGCCGCGCCGGCTTTGCCGCCGCCGAATTGCCCGACCCGACCCGATACGCCTGAATCATCGCGTACGTGAGGATTCCGAGCACCGCCGGACGCCGCCAGGCGCCCGCGCAACGCCCGAACCCTGCGAAACGTAGCGAGCGGGTGGTTGGTGGTGGCCGCCGGCGCACAGGAACCGCAGTGTACGAATGGGGTACGTGAGGATTCCGAGCACCGCCGGACGCCGCCAGGCGCCCGCGCAGTAGTTTTGCTAGACGATCACGGTCACTGGGCTGTGCGCGTGTCTGACGACCTTCTCCGAGACGCTGCCCAGAAGCAGGCTCTGGATACGCGACAATCCGCGGCGGCCAAGAATGACGAGCAGTTCGTGGTCGTCTTCGGTGCAGCGAATGATTTCCTCGGCCGGGTCGCCGATGGAAGTTTCGTCCTCCAGCTTGACGTCGGGTTCACCGATTTCGGCATGCAGTTTGTCGAAGACTCGCTGTGCGGCGGCCTGGGCCGCATGCTCGATATCATCGCGACTCATGCCCGCCATGCCGATGATTTCCACCGACGAAACCGGAAATACGTAGAACAGCCGAATCCGGGCGCCCAGCGGCTTGGCAAGCCCGAGTGCATAACGTACGGCGCGCACAGAATTCTCCGATCCGTCGACCGGTACCAGGATTTCCTTGGCTATTGACATCGCGTTCTCCTCGAGTTTGCCGGTTTTGCCAATTTCGATTCTAACGCCGCAATCACCCCGGGTTTCTGACCGGGATCAATCCGGCGGTCAATCGACGTTGGAGTTCAACAACGCCTCAAGCCCGGCCTCGTCGAGCACCTCGACGCCCAATTCCCCGGCCTTGTCCAGTTTCGATCCCGGCTCGGCCCCGGCAATCACCGCCGTGGTGTTTTTCGAGACGCTGCCGGTGACCCGGGCGCCGAGGTGCTCGAGGCGCGATTTCGCGTCCGAACGGGTCATCGTGGCAAGCGAGCCGGTAAGCACGTAGGTACGGCCGGCCAGCGGCTGTTGTTGCGGTTCAGGCGCTTGCTCGACGTACCATTCGACGCCGTTGGCCATCAGATCGGCAATCACTTCACGGTTACGCCGTTCGTCGAAGAACTCGCGGATGTGCCGGGCGACGACGGGACCGACGTCGCGGATCGCCTCCAGCGATTCCAGATCGGCGTCCATCAATGCATCGAGGTCGCGGAAATGGCGCGCCAGTGCAGCCGCACTGACCTCGCCGACCTCCCGGATACCGAGTGCAAACAGCAACCGACCCAGAGGTACCTTGCGGCTGGCGGTTATGGCGGACACCAGATTGGCCGCGGATTTATCGCCCATGCGCTCCAACCCGGTCAGCGTTTCGGCATCCAGCCGGTACAGGTCGGACGGATCATCGACCAGGTCATTTTCCACCAGCTGTTCGATGATGCGGCTGCCCAGGCCATCGATGTCCATTGCGTTTCGGGAAGCAAAATGCTCCAGCGCCCGCTTGCGCTGGGCTGGACAGACCAGACCACCGGAGCAGCGCGCGTCTGCCTGACCCTCGGTCAGCTCGATATGCGAGCCGCACGCCGGGCAATGCGTGGGCAATTCCCATTCGGGGAGCGATCCGGTTCTCTTCTCCACGACCGGTCGAACGACCTCGGGAATCACGTCGCCGGCACGTCGGACGATGACGTAATCGCCTTCGCGAACATCCTTGCGCCGGATTTCATCCAGATTGTGCAAGGTCGCGTTGGTTACCGTGACCCCGCCGACGAACACCGGCTCCAGGCGCGCCACCGGCGTCAGCTTGCCGGTGCGCCCGACCTGTACATCGATGCGCTCCAGCCGGGTCAATTCCTCCTCGGCCGGAAACTTGTGGGCCAGAGCCCAGCGGGGGGAACGGCTGACGTACCCGAGTTCACGCTGCTGGTCGAAATCGTCAACCTTGTAGACGACGCCGTCGATATCGAAATCGAGATCCGCTCTGGCAGTCTGGACCTCCTGATAGAACTTCAGCAACGCCTGGACGCCGCAGACTCGCCGTGACATCGAGCTGACCGGAAAGCCCAGTTCGGCGAGTCGTTGCAGCGCGGCCTGCTGGCCGTCGCCCAGGCCCGCGTGCTTGGAATCGACAATCGCGGAATATGCAAAAAAGCGCAGCGGACGACGCGCCGTGACTTTCGGATCGAGTTGACGCAGACTTCCCGCCGCGGCGTTGCGCGGATTGACGAAGGCCTTGCCGCCCTCGGCTTCCAACCCACGATTGAGCTCGGTAAATCCGCTGCGCGTCATGTAAATTTCTCCACGCACCTCCAGCGGATCAGGTGCATCGCCTTCGCGCAGTCTCAGCGGCACGGCGCGAATGGTACGTACATTGGCCGTAACGTCCTCACCCGAACGTCCATCGCCGCGCGTGGCAGCGCGAACAAGCCGGCCCGTTTCGTAGCGCAGACTGATCGCAAGCCCGTCCAGCTTGGGCTCTGCGGCATAGGTCACCGTCTCGACATCGAGCGTGTCGCGCACGCGACGGTCGAATTCGACAACCTCGTCGGTTTCGAACGCGTTGCCCAGCGACAGCATCGGAATTTCATGTTCGACCGTTGCAAAACCCTCGGCGGCACGCGCCCCGACGCGCTGGGTGGGTGAATCGGAATCGCCAAGTTCGGGATGTTCGGCCTCCAGAGCTTCGAGTTCGCGCATCAGGCGGTCGTATTCCGCGTCCGGAATGATCGGATCGTCGAGAACGTAATAGCGGTAGTTGTGCTCCTCGATCTGCTCGCGCAGCGTCTCGACCCGGGTCTCCGGAGATTCGGATTTCGGACTGTTCACCGGCGAATGGTCTCCAGATTCAGGTTTTCAAGCCGTGCTTGCGATCGAATTCGCGCATCTCCTCGCGAATCTGTGCGATGCGCTGGCGCGTGAGCAGGCACTGTGCGTCATCCATCAGGTCGGCATCAAGCAGTTCGGCCAGCCGCTTCCCGGTTGCCAGCATTGCATCCCACGCATCCAGTGCACTGACCGGACCGGGCAGCGTCATGAACAGCGTCACTCCCGGGGTCTGAAATAAATTCCAGCCCGACGGATCGAAGCTGCCCGGGCGGGTAATGTTGGCCATGCTGAACACCGGTTTCGTCGCGCCGCGGTGCCGACGGTGAAAAATCTTCATCTCACCGAAACGCAGACCGGCTTTTATGGCCGAGTCGAGCAAGCTGAGGCCGCTGATGTTGCGATCATCGCGTGCCCGAACGTATAGCGTCACGATCTTGGGCGCGCGTGCTTCATCGCGCTCCGGTGCCACCGCCTCGCTGCCGGCCGCCTGGGTCAGGGGCTCGGATTCGCGCCACTCGCGCTCGGGTGGCACCTCGTGCCTGCTTTCAGCGGTGGCCGCCAATTCCGCATCCGACGCGGTCCGATCGGCCGGCGTGGGCACCGGTTCGTCATCTGCGGCATCCAGATCGGGCAGTGTGGTCTGGCGCGGCACATCGTCGCCGGAAGGTCCGATAGCGGAATCCGGGCTGCCGCTGCGCTCATCGGACACACCAGTCCCGATAAAGGGTTCTCGACGGCTGTCCTCGCGCCGGGAGGCACCCGGCTTGCGCGATGAACCCTCGGGCCGATGCAGAAGCCAGATCGCGGCCAGAACCACGAGGCCGATGAGTATCAGTACAAGGCGCAGATTGTCCATCTCGATATACCCACCGCTGCGTTTTGGATCATGAAGCGGCCATGGCTACCGCTTTTTCGAGGTCCACCGAAACCAGGCGCGAGATGCCGGGCTCCCGCATGGTAACGCCCAGCATCTGATGCGCGACTTCCATCGTCACCTTGTTGTGGGTAACGAACAGAAACTGAACCTTCTCCGACATTTCGCGAACAAGTTCGGAGAACCGACCCACGTTGGCATCATCCAACGGTGCGTCCACCTCGTCAAGCAGGCAGAACGGCGCCGGATTCAGATTGAATATCGAAAACACGAAAGCCACGGCCGTGAGTGCCTTTTCGCCGCCGGACAAGAGATGGATTCGGCTGATTCGTTTGCCCGGAGGCCGCGCCAGGATCGCGGCGCCGGCAGTAAGCCAATCGTCACCAACCATTTCCAGGTGTGCGTGACCGCCGCCGAACAGTCGCGGAAACAATGTTTCCATGTTCTTGTTGACTTTCTCGAAGGTGTCCTTGTAGCGCGTGCGGGTGGTGCGATCGATTCGCGCAATCGCCTGCTCCAGTGTTTCCAGAGCCTCGACCAGGTCGGCATGCTGACGATCCAGGTATTCCTTGCGCTCGGATTCCTGCTCGCACTCCTGTATCGCCGCCAGGTTCACCGGCTCCAGGCGCCTGATCTTGTCCTCGAGTTGTCCGAGATCGTCGACCCAGGCCTGGGCTTCGGCATCGTCGGGCAGTTCGGCGGCAAGTGCTTCCAGGTCCCCGTCCAGTTCGGCGACGCGGACGGCGAAGCGTTCGGTCTCGATCTCCAGTTCGCGCATGTGAACCCGATTCTCCGACTGCTGCTGACGGATCTTTTCCGCTTCGCTCGCCGAATGCTGGCGCTTGCGGTCCAGCTCGCGCCACTGTTGTTCGAGCGATTCAAGTTCCGACCTGGACGCCTTGAGCCGCTGCTCGACCTCGAGTCTGCGCGTCAGGAGCTTGTCGCGCTCGGCCTGCTGCGCACGGACCGGGCGATCGCCCTGGGCGAGCGCCTCGGAAAGCTCGACGTAGCGACCCTGAAGCTGACCGATCTGGGTGTCCATCCTCTTGATGGCCTGCTTGAGCGAATCAAGGCTGGCGCGACAGGACTCCATCTTGAGAGCATGCTCTTCACGCTGTTCCCGGGCCTTGCGATAAGCCTGCCGGCACTCCTCGCGGACCTGCTGCTGTTGATTTCTGGTCTGCAGCAGCTTCCGCTCGTCGGCATCGACGCGCTCCAGTTCACTCAGCGCCGCCTGCATCTCGCGTCTGGCCTGGGCCGTCGCCTGCTCGTCCTGCTGCTGGCGCTCGGTCAATGTCGTCTGCTCTTCTTGCATGGCCTTCCGACGCCGGTCCAGCGCTTCGCGGCGGTTATCCTGACCCGCCTTCAGCCCAGCCAGTTCAGCCGATCGCGCCTGCAGTTTCCGGACCGCGGACTCGCATGCATCGAGCTGGACGGTCTTTTCATCGAGTGAGGCTTCCAGTTCCTCGAGTCCCTGCCGGCGCCTGGCAATGGCTGTTTCGAGCTGTTCCTGTTCCTTTTCAAGGTCGCGAATCTGCTGCTGCCGCGCGAGCTGACCACTCGAATCCTGAGCCTCACGAGGTCTGCGCCAAAGCCAGCCGCGTCCCAGCCATAGTCCGTCCGGCGTGATGACCGATTGATGCTCGGCGAGCCCCGTCACGCGCTCAAAAGCAGCCGCTTCGTCTTCGCAACACAATACCGAATTGAGAAGATCACCCAATGCCGCGGCACCCTTGACCTTTTCGCCCAGCGAACCGGCGACCGAGCCGACATTGCGATCGACGACAAGACCAATGCCGCCGGTCTTCGGCAAGCGCTCCGGCAATCCGTCTTCCAGCACCCGCGCAGACAGCCAGCTCTCCAGTACGGTCTCTGCGGCGCTCTGCCAGGCGGGCTCGACATCCAGCGATTGCAACAGGCTCGGCCGCTTGTCCAGCCCTGTTTGCACCAGCCACTCCCCCATGGCAGGGTCCGGCTCGCGTGGCTGGTTCAGCACGTACAGTGATTCCAGCCGACCGCGTACTTCACGCTGCCTGCCATTGGCCTTGTCCAGTTCGCCCCTTTGACGGTCGATTTCGGTCCGGATCCCGGCCACCGCGTCGCGCTGCGCGGCGAACTCGTCTTGCGCCTTCTCGAGCCTGATTTCCAGAGACGCAAGCTCGTCACGGGTCCGGCTGCTTTCTTCGTCGAGCCGGGTTCTGGCCTCGCCATCGTCGTCGCGCAGTCGAACCAGCCGCTGCGACGCCTGGTTCATGCGCTCATCCAGGTGTTCAATCCGCATCTTGAGCAATTCCGTCTGTTGGCGGATCTTTGAACCTTCGGCCTGGCGGCCCTGGTACTGCTCATTGTGTTCAGACAGCGCCTGTTCGGCTTGCTCCAATCGCTCCAGCGCCCGTTTCTCCTCATTCCTGGCGTTTTCCAGCGCCGGCTCCAACTCGGCGATACGGCCGGTCACATCCTCGACCTGAGCCCGGTCCAGAAGCAGGTGCTGCTGCAATTCGTTGATCTGGCCTTCGACTTCGGCAAACTCGTTCTTCTGGCGCTTTAGAACATCCTGCTGGTGCTCGATGGACTGCTCGAGCCGCGCAATTTCGCCAGCGACCTCATAGAGTTCGGCCTGTACCGAAGACGTCTTTTCGGAAGCCTTGTGTTGTTGCTCGCGCAGTGCTTCAAGCGACTTTTCCGACTCGCGCTGAGCTGCCACAGCCTGCTCGATTCGTGTCTCGGTAGCGGCAAGCGCGCGGGCCTGATTGTCCATCTGGAGCCGGGCATGACGCCAACGCAGCGCGTTGAGCCGCGCTTCTTCCTCGCGATAGCGGGTCTTGAGTTTACGGTAGCGTTCGGCCGCCTTGGCCTGACGCTGCAGCTTGCCCAGTTGTTTGGCAACCTCCTCGCGCAGATCGCCAAGCCGCTCCAGATTTTCTCGCGTGTGTCGAATTCGATTCTCGGTTTCGCGTCTCCGCTCCTTGTAGAGAGAAACCCCGGCCGCTTCTTCCAGAAAACCTCTGAGATCTTCGGGTCGTGCTTCCACGATCTGCGAGATCATCCCCTGTTCGATAATGGCGTAGCTCCTGGGACCCAGACCGGTGCCCAGGAAAAGATCGGTAATGTCCTTGCGCCTGCAGCGCGAACCGTTGAGGAAATATGCAGATTGTCCGTCTCGGCTGACCTGGCGGCGAACCGAGATTTCGTTGTAATTCGCGTACTCGCCTCCAGCCCTGCCGTCGGCGTTGTCGAATACCAGTTCCACGGTCGCGGTCGTGACCGGTTTGCGCGCGCTGGAGCCTGAAAATATGACGTCGCTCATCGACTCGCCGCGCAATTGACGCGCGGAACTTTCGCCCATGACCCAGCGCACCGCGTCGATGATGTTGGACTTGCCGCAACCATTCGGGCCGACCACCCCCAGCAGGTTGGACGGAAGCTTGATGGTCGTCGGTTCGACAAATGACTTGAAACCGGCCAGTTTGATTGCAGTCAATCGCATTGAGAAAGTCGGGGCTCCGCGTTGTAGTTGTCCGACCGGGGCTCACGGTGAAGTGAAGTCCACGCTTACGGACGATGATTTATTCTATCGGGACACGTTGCTTCAAAACGAACTTCGACACAGACAGGAAATGCGCTATGTCCTCCAAACCCAGCCGGGATCTGGAAGTTTTTCCCAACCCGCAGACCGATGTGGATTATACCATTCACATTCGAATTCCCGAGTTTACCTGCTTGTGCCCGAAGACCGGTCAACCGGATTTCGGCGAACTCGCGATCGCCTATATTCCCGATGAATTCTGTGTAGAACTGAAGTCGTTGAAGCTCTACGCATGGTCCTTCCGCGATCAGGGCGCCTTCCACGAGGCGGTGACCAACCAGATCCTGTCCGACCTGGTGGCCGCCACCTCGCCGCGGTTCATGCGCCTGACCGCCGAATTCAACGTCCGGGGCGGCATCTACACAACGGTCGTGGCCGAGCATCGTGCCGACGATTGGACGCCGATCGCTCCGGTACAGCTGGTGTAGCCAACCTCGAGACTCCCGCTCAAGGTTGATCCGCAGGCTCATCCTCGAGTGGCAGCATCGGCGTGATGTCGGCTTCCTGAAACGCCTTGTCTATCATGGCCTGCGTCCGCTGGCGCACAAGCGTTCGGCGGATGCCCTCCCGGACCTCCTCCAAGGAAGGCGGTGTCAGATCATCGACTTCGGCGAGCTGGACGATCAGCCATTTGCCTTCGTAAGGCAACAGCGCGTCGACGATGCTCCCGGGTTCGGTCTGCACGAGAATCGCCGCAAAATCACCGGGCACCTGGCTGGCGTCTATCCAGTCTGTGCGTCGTGCAACCCGACCCTCGGCGGTCGCACGTTCGATGGCCTGCTCGAAATCGACTTCACCTGACTCGATCGCCTCCAACTGTTCGAGCGCGTCGCCCTGCTCCGGAAACTCGATGGTCACGAGCTTGAAACGCCGATCCCCGGCGCGCTCGACCTGAGCCTCGTAAACCGCGGTGATTTCCTCATCGGAGACCGGGTTCGCCAGCTGAAAGTCTTCCAGATAACGTACGTATTGAACCTCGATGTCCTTGATCAGGCGTTCGGCGCGAACCTTGGGCCTGCTGGAAATCTGTTCTTCGACGGCGAGGTTGGCGACGGCGCGAAGCCGAATGAGTTCGTCTAGCAGTTCGCGCATGCCCTCCGTGTCCTCTTCATCCACGCCGCGGACTTCCATGAGGAATTCAAGCATCGGCAGGGTGAGTGGCTCGCCGTCCACTTCCACCAGCACCACATCGTCGGGCTGGACCAGATCCCGGGCCTGATCCGCTTGACCGCAACCGCCAACAAGCATAACGAAAAAAGAAGCTAACAATAAATAAATCAGTAGTTTGGTATACATTTCAAGAATCTTCCTCGATTGCAAGCGCGTGAATATCGGTTGCCATCATCTCGTCCAGCGCCGCATAGACCATGCGATGGCGTGCAAGCCTCGACTTGCCGGCAAAGCCGGAGCAGGTGATCCGAATACGAAAATGTCCGCGCCCGTCGCGTGCACCGGCGTGCCCTATGTGCATGTGGGATTCGTCGATCACATCCAGATGTTCAGGGTTCAGCGAGGCCTCGATCAACGCCCGGATACGCGCCACCCGGTCGGCACTCATGGCAACACCTGCAGGAAAGGCCGTACATCCACCGACGTCCATGCGCCGGCATCGAGGTACGGGTCCGATTCGGCCCATTGCCTGGCTTCGACCAGAGAATCGAATTCAGCCACGACCAGCGAGCCGGAAAAACCTGCCGGACCGGGGTCCGCCGCGTCGATGGCGGGCATGGGGCCGGCCAGTATCAGTCGCCCGTCATCCATTAGCGCGCGAATGCGGCCGATATGCGCCTCCCGCACACTGGCCCGCGCGGAAATCGATTCATCCGCGTCCTGCCCGATTATGGTGTAAAGCATTCCGATAGCTCGAAGAGAGTGTCAAGGGCACAGTATATCCAGCGCCGGGTGAGCCATGCAGCGCCGTGGTTCGGCACATGGCCTGCTAAACTCGCTGCCAATGAACGAGACGCCTGAACCGATCCACAAACAAGCCGAGATGCCGCTTGCCACGGTCCGCGGAGAACCGCTGCTGAAGCTGCCGGACGATCTGTACATCCCGCCGGACGCACTGGAAGTCTTCCTGGACGCCTTCGAAGGGCCTCTGGACCTGCTGCTCTATCTGATACGTCGGCAAAATCTGGAAATTCTGGATATCCCGATCGCCGAGATAACGCGACAATATATCGGCTACATCGAAATGATGCATGGCCTCCGTCTGGAACTGGCGGCGGAATATCTTGTGATGGCCGCGATCCTGGCCGAGATCAAGTCGCGGATGCTTCTGCCCCGTCCCGAGCCGGAGCACGACGAAGAAGGCGACCCGCGGGCCGAATTGATCCGCAGGCTGCAGGAGTACGAGCGATTCAAGCAGGCCGCGGAAGATCTCGACGAACTGCCGAGAATGGAACGCGATATCGTCGTCGCCAACGCCGGTATCGCCGAGCAGCGCCAGGTGCAGCTGCCGCCCGAGGTCGACCTGCGTGAAATTCTGCTTGCGCTCAAGGACGTGATGACCCGCGCCGAACTGTTCGCCCAGCATCACATCCAGAGTGAGCCGCTGAGCGTTCGCGAGCGCATGAGCCGCATTATCCAGTCGCTCAAGGGCACGGAATTCATCCAGTTCGAGCAGTTGTTCGACCTCGAAGAAGGCCGAATCGGCGTGGTGGTGACTTTTCTGGCCCTGCTGGAGTTGCTGCGGGAGCATCTGGTCGATCTGGTCCAACAGGACTTGTTCGGCAGCATTTATCTGCGCGCGCCCGGGGCCGAGCAGGCCACGGCCGATTAGACCCTCCAATGACGAGGCCCGTGAATTCGATGGAAGCGGAAAAACTCAAGATCTGGCTGGAAGGCGCCTTGCTTGCGGCCGGCCAGCCGTTGACCCTGACCCAGCTCAACGGCTTGTTCGACGAGGATGAACAGCCCGGCCACGGCGCCATCAGGGAAGCCCTGGCGCTGCTCGACGCCGAGATGTCCGGCCGCGCGGTCGAACTGGTGGAAGTCGCCGGGGGCTACCGTCTGCAGATCCGGCGGAAGCTGATGCCCGTGGTCTCCAGGTTGTGGGCCGAGAAGCCACCGCGCTACTCGCGCGCTTTGCTGGAAACACTGGCCATCATCGCCTACCGCCAGCCCATCACCCGCAGCGAGATCGAGCAGATTCGCGGGGTTTCCCTGAGCGCCAACATACTGAAAACGCTGCAGGAACGCGAATGGATCAAGGTGGTGGGCCATCGCGACATACCGGGCAAGCCCGAATTGCTGGGAACGACCAAGTCTTTCCTCGACTACTTCGGACTCAAGGGCCTCGACGATCTGCCTACACTGGCCGAGATCCGAGACCTCGACAATATCGAGCCGGAACTTGCGCTCAACGACCCCGAACACTCCCAGGCGGCAAACGATGACCAGCAAGCCCAAGCAAACCAGCAAGACTCGCAAGAACACGACGCGGACGGCCAAACCGACCGCGACGAGCCGGAAAACCACAAGTCGGACGCAAAGCCGGAAGAAACCAACCGGCAGCCGGACGAGCACGAGCCGCACGACACCGTCGACGAGCAGCCCGACCGGCGAGTCGAAGACACCGTCGAAAACGACCCGGAAGAAAACCAGGACCGGGCCGAAGCGCGGCCGGTCGACGAGTCGGAGCGCTCCGGGCGGCAGCAACGATCCGAAGACCCGGGGCAATCGGACCAAGCCGAACAGGACCGGCCGCCGGCAAGCGGGCGCACGGGCTGAAGCGCGCGCAGCGGCGCCGAACGCGGAAGCGGAACGCCTGCAGAAAGTGATGTCTCGGGCCGGACTCGGCGCCAGGCGCAAGATCGAGGAGCACATCGAGGCCGGACGCATAAAGGTCAACGGCAAGGTCGCGACGCTGGGCATGCGCGCCGCCGTGGGCGACCGCATCCAGTTCGAGGGCTCGAACTACGAGGTGGTCGGTGAGCGCAAGACGCACAAGACGCTCATCTACCACAAACCCGAGGGCGAACTGACCACGCGCAGCGATCCGGAAAACCGCCGCACCGTGTTCGACAATCTGCCGGCGGTGCGCGACGGCCGCTGGATCGCGATCGGGCGACTCGACATCAACACCGCCGGGCTGCTCGTCCTGACCACCGACGGGGAACTGGCCAACCGCATGATGCACCCGGCCGGCCAGGTCGACCGGGAATACCTCTGTCGGATCCGCGGCGAAGTCGCCGACGCTGACCTGCAACGACTGTTGCGCGGGGTCGAACTGGAAGACGGCGTGGCCAGTTTCTCGGACCTGGTCATCGGCGAACACACCGCCGACGAGCACACCACCGGTCACACCTGGTACACGGTCACGATCATGGAAGGGCGCAACCGGGAGGTCCGACGCCTGTGGGAAGCGGTCGGCGCCCAGGTGGCGCGTCTCAAGCGGGTCCGCTTCGGTCCGGTTTTCCTGCCGGCCAAGCTCAGACCCGGCCAGTACGAGGCGTTGCCGCCCAAGGATCACCGCATCCTGCGCGAAGACGTCGGCCTCAAGCCCGTGCCGGTGGAATTGACCCTGAAACGTGCTTGACGAATAGAACGGAAAGATCTCGGGAGCAAGCTTTTTGACTTGCTTTTCCCTCGCGTCTTCGCGCCTTTGCGAGAGCGGCCCTGGCCTTTCAACGTAGTGCGCCGCTATCGCTCGTACCTGCGCCCCTTCCATCCGGCGCCGGCACCGAAGTGGTGACGAACGGCCGAGTCGACGGTCGCGACCAGGAACAGCATTGCCGATAGCGGCAGCACCAGCGCCCACTGCGCACCCAGGCCGCTGAAGCGCACCTGGGGCAGGAACGACAGCGCCATCAGGAGCCATCCCGCGAGGCCCGACACGGCCAGCCCCGGCGCGAGGTGCGCAAGGCCGAGAACGGCGGCCACCGGCGGCACCGCGAACACCACCATCATCACCGCGACCACCAGCATCAGCAGCAGCGGCGAATGCCGCAGCTGGGTATACGCGGTGCGGCGCACGGTCTCGAGAATGGAGGCGAAATCCGGGTGGCGGCGCATGCTCTGAACACCGTGACTCAGCCCCAGCCAGATCCGTCCGCCGGCCGCGCGTATTCTCGAGGCAAGCTCGCAGTCATCGATCAGCGCGTCCTTCCAGGCCTCGAACGCCCCGGTTCTTTCCAGCACGGCGCGCCGCACCAGCACGCAGCCGCCGGCCGCCGCCGCGAACGGGCGGTCGTCGCGGTTGACCCAGGCAAATGGATAGATCTGCTTGAAGAAATACACGAAGGCCGGAAGCATCAGTTTCTCCGGCCAGCTCGATGCCGGCAGGCGGGCCATGACGGAGACCTGGTCCAACCGGTCTCGCTCGAGCTTGTCCATCAGCGACCGCAGCATGCCCGGCGCGAGCCGGATATCGGCGTCGATCAGCAGCACCAGCGGGGAATCGATCGCATCCAGGCCCTGTTGCTGGGCCCAGAGCTTGCCCGACCACCCCGCCGGCGCAGGTCGGCCCCGGATCAGTCGAATCCCCGGCAGGGCATTCGCGGGTGTGGCAACAATCTTGGCAACAATCGCGGCCGTTTCGTCCTGGGACTGGTCGTCGACCACCACCACCTGCACGACGCCGGGCTGATCCGCGACCGATTCGAGCGTCTGGCGAATGGTCGCGGCCTCGTTGCGGGCCGGAATCAGGACGGCGACCGACCCCGTCGCGTCGCCGGACCCCTTGGCCGCCGGATCAAGCGGCTCGATTCGCTCGCGCGTGCTCCACGGCCGCCACGGCAGCAGCAGCACGATCAGCCACGCCGCCGCCGCGACAAGCGCAAGGCCCGTCATCGGATCCAGACCGGGTGCAGCGAACGTCAGTCCTGGACGACCTGCAGCGGAATCTGTCGGTCGCGCTGGGCCTGTTCGTAGGTCGGGAGATCGGGGGCGTATTCACCCTCGGTGTTCGGCCCGCGCATCCAGGCGCCGAGTGCCTTGACCGGATGGTTGAAGGTGTCGACCACGGCCGTGCCCTCGTAACCGCAGTGCGCCATGCAGTTGTCGCACTTGGGGTTGCGACCCACCCCGTACTGGTCCCAGGGCGTGTCATCCATCAGCTCCTGGAAGCTCGACGCATAGCCCTCGTCGACCAGCAGGTAGCAGGGCTTTTGCCAGCCGAAAATGTTGTAGGTCGGATTGGACCAGGGCGTGCACTGGTAGGTCTGGTTGCCGGTGATGAAGTCCAGGTAAAGCGAGGAGTGGTTCATCGGCCACTTCGACTTGCGCTGCTTGCCGGCACGAAAGATGTCGCGCATCAGCTTCTTCGACTTGTTGCGGCCGAGAAAGACATCCTGGCGTGGCGCGTGCTCGTAGGTGAACCCGGGCGAAACCGTGATGCCCTCCACGCCGAGCTCGGTGGCGTAGTCGAAAAAGTCGGCGACGTGCTCGGGCACCTCGCCGTCGAACAGCGTGCAGTTGGTGGTCACCCGGAAACCGCGATCCAGCGCGGTCTTGATCGCATCCACCGCCTTGTCGAACACGCCGTCCTGGCAGACCGAATCGTCGTGCCTGTCCTTCAGCCCGTCCAGGTGCACCGACCAGGTGAAGTAAGGCGATGGCTCGTATTCGTCCATCTTCTTTTTCATCAGGACCGCGTTGGTGCACAGGTACACGAACTTCTTGCGCTCGATGATGCCCCGGACCATCTCGGGCATCTCTTTGTGGATCAGCGGTTCGCCACCGGGAATCGACACCATGGGCGCGCCGCATTCATCGACCGCCTTGAGTGCATCGTCGACCGACATCCGCTTTTGCAGAATGTCCTTGGGATAATCGATCTTGCCGCAACCGGCGCAGGCGAGATTGCACTGAAAAAGCGGCTCCAGCATCAATACCAGCGGAAAACGCTTCTGACCGGAAAGCTTCTTCTGCATCAGGTACTTGGCGACCCTGTACTGCTGGATCATCGGAATTGCCATGGTCTCTCCAGGTTGCTTTTCGATTTGTCGGTTGACTTCGGCGCATGCGCCGACACGTTGTTCATTGACCTGACCCGAACACGTTGAAACTCATTTCACCGGATTGAGCCTGAGTACGGTGTCGTCGGGCCGCATGCTCATGCGTCGGCGGCGCGTTCCGACAACGATTGTATGCGATCCCGCCACTGGTCCATCAAGGCCTTCCATTCCATCTTGAACCAGGGGGTGTATCGCGCCGGGTCGTTTTCGAGTTCGCGCGTGACGTCATCCATGGGCACCCAGCGCCAGTCGGCGATCTCGTCCGGGTGAACCCGAACTTCGCCGCCGGCCGATGCGCCGATGTACACGTGACACAACTCGTTCTCGGCCCCGGCGTCGCCGAAATCGGCCTGGTAGATGAACTTGTAGACAAACTCCAGTTCGGCATCCACCCCGAGTTCCTCGTAAAGGCGCCGATGCAGCGCCTGCTGCATCGATTCGCCCCGCCTGGGATGGGAACAGCAGCTGTTCGACCAGTACAGCGGCCACAGCGGCTTGCCGGCGGCGCGCTGCTGCAGCAGCACCCTGCCCCGATTGTCGAACAGGAATATGGAAAAGGCCCGATGCAAGGTGCCGTGACCGGTATGACAGTCGACCTTGGGTCGGTAGCCGATCTCGTTGTCGTTTTCGTCGACCAGGATCAGCGGTTCATCATCGAACGAAACTTTCTCGCGCACAACCTCACCCATTGCCGATCTTCCCCCCCACTGTAACCTGCATGGCCTGGTAGCCGGCTTCACGAAGCCCTGCTTCGATTCGGTCGGCGGCACCGGGTTCCGGCGGACACAGCGCGATGATCGAGCCGCCGCCACCGCCGCCGGTGAGCTTGGCGCCGAGCGCGCCGTGACGACGCGCGATCTGGATCATTTCCTCAAGCTCCCAGCTCGACACCTGCATTGCGTTGAGCAGGCCCTGGCAGACGTTCATCAACTCGCCGAGGGTCTCGAGGTTATGCGCCACCAGTGCATCCACGCCTTCGAGCACCAGCGAATCGATCTGGTCGAAGATCTTTTCATACAATTCGGGATGGGCCTCGCGCGCCTTGCGAACGCGCGCCACGGTGGCCGCGGTCAGGCTCTCGATACCGCTGATGCCAACGACCAGGCGTACCGCACGCTCGACTTCGATCACCTTGCGCAACGGCGACTCGCCGGAACGGAAAAGCATGGTCTGGCCGTAGACCGAAAGGGTGTTGTCGATACCCGACGGCGTTCCGTGCGCGATCTTTTCGCACTCGAAGGCCAGTTCGTTGACCCGCTCGTCGTCCAGTCCGAGTTCGAAGCAGCGGTCCAGCGCGCGAATCGTGGCGACAGCAATCGCCGCCGAGCCGCCCAGCCCCATCGCGCGCGGCACATTGGGAAAGATTTCCACCCGCATGTTCTCGTGCTCGAGCCCCAGTGTCCTGAAAATCATCGCCAGCGATTTTTCGAACGAGTGCTGCTTCTCGGCGGTTCGGTGCAAACGCTGCTCCACGCCCCAGCGCGGGATGATCAGTTCCACCCCGTCGCCGCCGCGCTGCACGTGCGCCTGGATCGCCAGCGGCACCGGCGTCGCGATCGCGTGCCGCCCGTAAACCACCGCGTGCTCGCCCAGCAGGATGATCTTGCCGTGACCGCCCGAGACGTTGCGCTGCTCCGAGACGGTCTCGGTTTTCTGCTCGGGCGCCTCGCCGGACTCGATTCGCGGCGTGGCGACTTCCTCGATCAGCTCACGCGCCTTCCAGACCTTGATCTCGCCCGATTCGATCAGCCTGTCGACGACCGTCTCGAAGATCTCGGGCGTGGCCCCGGCCGCGGCCACCACACTCCTGGCGTGCAGCGTCATGTGCCCCTGCTGAATGCCCTCGGTGACCAGCGCACGAATCGCCGAGAAATTCTGGGCCAGGCCCACCGCACCCATCACCTCGGCCAGTTCGCGCGCCGAGGTCACGCCCAGCAGTCTTAAATTCATGCCGACGGTGGGGTTGGACTGCAAGGGTCCCCCGACGATGCCGACCTTGAGCGGAAGCTCCAGCTGACCGACCAGCGAGCCGTCTTCGCCGCGGCTCCACTGGGTCAGCGAGGCGTAGTGCGAACCGCGTGCGGCCCAGGCATGGGCCCCGGCCTCGATGGCGCGCCAGTCGTTGCCGGTGGCCAGCGCCACCGCGTCGATGCCGTTCATGATGCCCTTGTTGTGGGTCGCGGCGCGGTACGGGTCGATCGAAGCGAATTCGTTGGCCAGGATGATGCCGTCGCGCACCTGCTCGCCGTCGAAGCCGCGGCCGGCGAGCGCTTCCAGCGGAATGGAAACGCGGGCCTTGACCATGGCACGGTCGGTCAGGTTCGACAGGATGCGCAGGAATACCTTGCCTTCGGCGATGTTCTCGACCAGCGCGGCGACGCCTTCGCACATGGTGTTGACCAGGTTGGCGCCCATGGCGTCGCGGGTATCGACCAGCAGGTGGGCCACGACCATGTCGCCGCCCTGCCCCGACGAAGGATGAATAAGCACCTCCAGATCCTTGGCGCCGCCGCCGCGCGCGACCATGTTGGGGTGCAGGCTGTTGGCGAGGTTGAGTATTTCGTTCTTGCGCTGCAGCAGCGCGGCCTTGGCCCGCTGCGGATGCGGCACGTCCACGACCTGAATTTGTCCAATAAGAATGGGCTCGGTACTCTCGACCATGAAGCCGCCACCGGCGCGTGCGATCTTGGCCGCCGAACTCAGCGCGGCGACGATGGAGGGCTCCTCGACCACCAGCGGAATGGCGTATTCCTTGTCGTTGATCAGGAAGTTCAGGCCAAGGCCGACCGGCAGCCCCATGACACCGATGACGTTTTCGATCATCTTGTCGGCCGACTGGATCGACAGCGTATGTTCGCCGCTGACCAGAGCCTGGTAATCCTGGTTGGAGAGCAGGCCCTTCTTTCGCACTTCGCGAACCCGCTGAGAGACAGACAGCTTGTAGAACTCTGGAATTCGTGCCACGCTGAATCCTTATTGGTTTTCTGCGCCCGCTTCGGGCAATCGGCGCGAGGCGAGCCCGGCGCCGGAATCCGATATCGCCAAGTTTAACGGAACACCGCCGCAATCTGAGATGCCGGTCTCGAATGCAGCCAGCCTCTCGGGATCTTGCGCCAATGCGATGCCGAGATCGCCGCCGCCGGCGCCGCAGCTCTTGTAGACCACGCCGCATTGCCGGCCGAGTTCGGCCAGCCGCCGATGCGGCGCTGTCATGATCTCCGCGCCCATGGCCTCGCCCAGCGTACCCACGGCATCGGCGTAGGCCCGGCAGGCCCTGAACAATTCCGCGCCGTCTCGCGCTTTTGCCGCCGCTTCGGTCGCGATTTCGTTCAGGCGCCCGACGATCCCGGCGGCCCCGGCCGGATCACTTCGCTTCCAGGCGTCGAACGCGCCGACGAAATCCGTGGTCTGGGCGGCCTGGCGGGTCCACACGGCACGCCAGCAAAGATTTCCGGGCCAGTCCACAGGGCTGCAGTCGGCAACCCGGCCGGTCGGCCTGAATCGACTGAAGCCGCCGAAGAACGCCGCTGCCAGGTCCGCGCCGCTGGCCCGGGCGCCCAGCGCCTGGCGATAGACCGGCAGCCAGCGATCCAGCCGCTCTCCCGGTTGCGCCTGGTCGGCCGAACCCTCGAACCAGTCGCCCAGGGCCACCGTCAGCGCCGCGCACACGGCAGCGCTGGAGCCCAGCCCCAATTTCACCGGCCGGCCGGCGTCGGATGCGAACAGCGCCGCCGAATCGATGTCGATGTCGATCGTCGAGATCTCGTCGGGCTCGCGTCCAAGCGCCCTCAGGATGGCCGGGACCAGCCGTCCGGTAAGACCGAGTGTCGGGGTTTCCACGCCCTCGCACCGCAGCCGGTCGGCGTCGATCCGCATCGCGGCCTGCCGAACGCCGAGCTGAGGTGCGCTCAGGCGACCCGAATCATCGCGCGCCGATTCGATCCGGACGTCGACGTACCGATCGACCGCCATGACAAGCGCGGGCGCGCCGTCGAGAACGGCATATTCGCCGATCAGCAGCAGCTTGCCCGGCGCGCGGGCCCAGGATCGCTTCACGCCGGCGCCCGTGCCGGCTCGTCGAGGCAGGCCGCGCCGCCGCCCAGGCCGGCGCGCAGAATCTCGGTGACCCCGGGTACTTCGCCGAGCGCGGCCGCCACGGCCTCGGCCGCGTCCGGCGCGCATATCGCCTTGACCTGCGGTCCGGCGTCGACGGTAAAGAACACCGGCAAGCCGCTCGCGCGCAACTGGCGCACCCGATGCAGGCACCCCATCGTGGTTGCATTGAAGTACAGCAGCCCGGGGCGGGCCGACATGGCCAGCCCGTGCATGGCCAGCGCGCTGGCCTCGGAAACATCGGCCAGCGCGTCGAAATCACGCGCCGCAATGGCCGCGCGGGCAGTCGCCAGGTCACCCGGCTGGTTCGACACCCAGGCGGCATAGAACGGCGACGTCTGCGCGGTCCGCTGCATGCCCTCGGTCGACCCCACCGATTTGCGGCCTCGGTCGCTGACCGCGATGACGACCTCCAGCGGCCAGTCATCCGCCGCCGCCAGCGGCTCGGCGACGCTGTCGCTGCCGTCCGGCAGTCGGCCCCGGTGCATCTCGACGTATCCGCCGAAGATCGAGCGGGCCGCCGACCCGGAGCCGATCCGCGCCAGCGCCGAGCGCCGGGCCGGCGTCAGCCCCAGTCCGTAGGCCCGGTCCGCCGCGGTCACCAGCGCGGCAAAGCCCGAGGCCGACGAGGCCAGGCCGGCACCGGTCGGAAAGTTGTTGTGACTGCGGACATGCGCCCGTATCCGGCTTCCACCGATTTCGCGCATTCGATCGAGCAGCGCTGCGACCCGGGCGGAACCGGGAGCGCCGGCCTGGCCGTCGAGCTCGAAGATATCGTGTTCCAGCGCGGCGTCCAGCTCGACCCGGGTCCGGGTCCAGAGCGCATCCAGGGTGATCGAGATCGACCCCACGTCCGGCAGGTTGAGTTCGGCATCGCGCTTGCCCCAGTACTTGATCAGGGCAAAATTCGCGAAAGCGACGGCGTGGGCCCGGCCCGGATTGGATTGGGTATTCATCAGTTCCGCCAAGAATCGTCTGTCGATATCGGTTGTGCGATCAGGCCGACCGGCCGTTCGACAGCGACGCCACGATCGGGGCGCATGCACGAAGGGTCCGGCGCGCTCGGCGCGCCGCCAGGCCGAGGGCGATCACCCCGCTGGTTTCTCGCGGCGATTCTAGCAAGCCGAGCAGCACCTGACCGGGACGTGTCCGCGGCCCGTCCATGCCGGCGATCGCTGCCGCCGGCACGCCGCGGTCGGCACGATCGACAATCACCCTGACGACCACCAGCGGAAGTCCCGCAGCGGATGCCACCCGGCCGATCGCAGCACTTTCCATGTCGACCGCGATAGCGCCGCTGGCCTCCGCCAGCGCCCGCTTGTCGGCCACCGAGGTCACCGGCTCGGACGCGCTTGCAAGGGCACCGCGGTGAATTGTTGCGCGGCGTATCTGCGCAATCGAGCCGAAGGCACGCGCCAGGGTTTCGGTGATTGATGCATCGGTCGCAATTATCCGCGAGGCATCGTCCAGCACCCGGTCGGCCAGCACGATATCTCCGGGTTCGACTCGCCCAAGCCCGCCCGCCGTGCCCCAGCTGACAAGGCAGACTGCGCCGCGCGCGACGGCGCGCTCGGCCCCGGCCGATGCCGCAGCCGGTCCCGGGCCGGTCGTTTCCAGCAGCAGGCGGCTCTTGCCGCCCGGGCAGGACGCGAAAACGTCCATTTCCCAGTTCAGCGCCGCGACAATCCCGGCCGGACCGACTAGGTCCGTTGCCACGAGCGACGCGCCGCGGCCAGCGCCCAGAGCGGGAAGTAGCGCGAATAACCGTGGTACTTGAGATAGAACACGCGCGGAAAACCCGGCGCCGTGAACCATGGATCGGGCCAGTCGCCGCGCGCCGACTGGGTGCGCGCCAGATACTCGGCGCCACGACGCACGGCCGGGGTGTCGCCGCGCCCCGCCGCGATCAGGCCGAGTAGCGCCCAGCCGGTCTGGAACGCGCGAGAACAGCTGCCGGTACCGGCCAGCTCGGGGTCGTGATAGGTCTGGTTGCCCTCGCCCCAGCCCCCGTCGGCGGTCTGGCAGCCTTCGAGCCAGGCCACAGCACGCGCGATGGCCTCCCGGTTGCGCTCGCTCCCGTCTGCACCCAGCGCGACCAGCGCCGACCAGGTGCCGTAGATGTAATTGGTGCCCCAACGGCCGAACCACGAACCGTCCGGCTCCTGCTCGGCGAGCAGGTAGCGGCGGACGCGCTCGCGCTCGCGCTCGAACCTGGAATCATCCAGCAACGCGAACAAGGTCAGGCAGCGCGCCGAGACATCGGC